>OJGP01000038.1_pt1 | contig 29091 bp, 28 predicted proteins | sample 1594701 | NCBI WGS metagenome assembly OJGP01 (sample SAMN05416863, study PRJEB24817) | seawater metagenome | isolation source: Sea water | place: Canada:Atlantic | collected 2013-11 | reverse complement strand
CCATCAGCTTATTACACCTAGAACGTCGGCTAGCCAAGCGACCAGCAATGATGGACTTAATCAGTCGAGAAATCGATCAAATTCCACAGCAAATTGAGTATTTTGGTGATATCAACAATCCCCAAGTCATAGCCCGGTTTGCTGATGCTTATCATCGAACTATCAGTGAATTAACGCCAAGGATCCAAGTACAAGGTGACCCTTCTTTTTTACAGCAAGCGGATAATGTTAATCGTATTCGGGCCTTATTATTGTGTGGGATCCGCGCAGCTATCCTATGGCGACAAAAAGGTGGCCGTCGTTGGCAGTTTGTTTTTCAATCAAACAAAATCCTAAAAATCTCTTCATCTCTCTATGAGAAAAATAATAACTAGTTATTGCTAAAACATTAATTGAAGAGCGCCATCTATTCATCACTCTTAGCAAAATCTGTGTTCGAAACCACGACCCGATTTCTTCCCGAGTCTTTGGCCTCATAAAGTGCTAAATCAACAGCTTTAAGTAGTAGTGATTTTTCCACAACAGCATTGTCTATGTATGCGACACCAAATGAAGCGGTAATCTGGGGCAGAGGCTTACCATCATACAAAAGTTCTAATTTACTTATTTCCTTACACAATTCTTCTGCACGTTTTATGACAATATCTGCAGTGCTTTCAGGCATAATGATGATAAACTCTTCTCCACCATAGCGACATACAATGTCGCTACCTCTAAAGCTTTCAATAAGTACTTTAGAAAATTCAATCAAAACAATATCACCAGCATCATGTCCATATTGATCATTAAACGATTTAAAATGATCAATATCTGACATTATTACGCCAAGGCCCTGTTTACTTCTGGCACACCTAAGAATTTCACGGTCGAGGGTTTCTTCCATATGTCGACGGTTAAATAACATTGTCATAGGATCTCGAACAGATTGGCTCTGAAGTGCTTCTCGTAATTTCAAACTTACTAAAGATAATGCAAGGTTATCTGCAGCTATTTTGATCAGGCGCTTTCTCGATTCCATGTAGTGATGTTTATCATCACCTATCTTTAAAAATTCAATATGAAGCATACCTAGCATCTCACCCTGAGCAATGATAGGTTCACATATATAATTCAACACCCCATCTTCAACATGTTTGCAACGTAATCGTTCATCATTATCTAATGCAGTATGCTCCTTGCCTTGTCGTAATGACCAACAATCATCAGGGTCGATAACATTAGCACTCTTAACTGGATCAGTTCCCCATATAGCCATGGACTCTACTACTGTTTTTTTATCATTAAACAGGTAGAGCGAACCGGTACAGTCGGGGAAAATTTGTTCGGAATAATAGGATACTATTGGATAAGTTTCATCTATTGAACGACACACTTGTAGATATGAGTTCAGTTGATTAATTAAGTTCATTTCCTCGTTATATTGCGTCAGTTCATCATGAGATTTTTTTAATTGATCTTCAGACATTTTTTGTTCTGTAATATCTGTTGATGAACCGACAAAACCAGAAAATTTTCCGAGATCATCTATATATGGTTCGCCATGATCAATAAAATTCCTGTACTCACCATCACGTCTTCTAAGTCGATATTCCATAGTAAACGGCTTAAAGGTCTCAAAGGCATCTTTAAAAACAGTTAGACAGTAGTCCTTATCATCAGGATGCAATGCATGAAACCAAGCATCGCCACCCATTTTTTCTACTTTTTCACGACCAATAAAGTTTTTATATTGATTATTGGTAAAAATAACCTTGCCAACAACATCTGTAAGCCAAAGTGTAACCGGCGCATCTTCTGCCAAGGTTTGGAAATTAATGTTATCGACCGTTAAGGTTTTCTCTTTATCACTCATAGAAACTCGCCCCCCCCCCCTTATCGTTGTGTAGTTACATTTTTTTTAAATGTAACATTATCAGATATTTAAATAATTGTTATGATATTTCCTCCATGAACCGAGGAACTAAATTCAGAAACATCCTTCCGCCTGCTCCGAAATATTTATACATCAAGTTTAACTTTACAACACTGTTAATAATTGCACATTTTTTATTTTCCAGCTGTAATCCAGCCTGATTTCAGTCTTGGAAATGCACTGATAATTGACACTAACAATGCAGAAAAATACGGTAAAGATTGTACTAATAACACTAAAACCCAAAGTAGTATATCTAAAGTGTCAATTGGCAATGTACAGTAAATTACGCCCGCTGATAACCATAACGCGATCATAATTAATGTTTCTTCTGAGGCAGAACCAATCGCCTTAATGAAAGCAACAGACTGTTCAAGTTTAGGAGTTCTTACAAATGGTCGGCCATCTGTAAATAAACCTAACCACATAGCTTTGGCTATCGTATGTGATAACGCTAAACCTGATAAAGCAGCCGCCACTGTCTCTCGAATCGAGCCAACAATTTGTACGCCATGATATAGGTATATCAGCTTGGCAATTTTAAACGTGAATAAAGCCAATGGAAGAATTGAAAAGATTACCAATGGCGGGTCAATTTCATTTGGCATCGTGATAATCGCTATAGACCACATCAAGGCAGCAAAGTTAAAGACTAAATTAATCCCATCTGCTACCCACGGTAACCATCCTGCCATAAAATGATAACGTTGCCCGGTGGTTAATTTGCTAGGTACTTTGTTTAATAGTACTGAAGTATGCTGACGTAAAATCTGCATAGCACCATAGGCCCAGCGAAAACGCTGTGTTTTATAATCAAAAAAACTATCTGGCATCACGCCTTTACCGTAGCTTTTAGATGTATAAATAGCTTTATAGCCTTCAGCAAAAATCATAAAGCCGAGCTCTGCATCTTCGGTAATAGTATGTTCACTCCAACCACCAACTTGCTCTAGATTTGTTCGCCTGACCATTGTCATGGTGCCATGTTGAATAATGGCGTTACGCTCGTTTCGTGTGACCATACCAATATGAAAGAAGCCTCGGTATTCAGCAAAGCACATCGCTTTAAAGGCATTCTCTGACAGATCACTATAATCTTGGGGTGCTTGGACAATAGCAACATCAGCGTCACTAAATTGGGGTACAAGATCGCGCAACCATTGTGTATCAACACAATAATCACTATCAATTACCGCAATAACCGTAGCTCGTTCAGATGTTTCAGCTAATGCAAAGTTTAGCGCGCCTGCCTTAAAGCCAGCCAAGGGTGATTTATGGAAGAAACGAAACTGTTCACCTAATGCTTGGCAATGTGCCTCTACTGGCTTCCAGACATTTTCATCTTTAGTATTATTATCAATAACTAGCACTTCATAACGCGGGTAATCAAGGTTCGCCAAGGCATTGAGTGTTACTTTTAGCATTTCAGGAGGTTCGTCATATGCAGGCACATGAATCGATACCATTGGTAATTTACTTTCTTCCATAATTATTGGTTTTAATTCACGACGACGACCTTTTACCCAAAGTGTTTCAGCCCATTCATGCGCTTCAATTAACAGAACCATAATAACGCCTAGCATACCGACCATCATAAATAGCCCAACGACAATGCCACTCACAGTCATATATTGGCGTGAATAATCATAGGCTATCCAGACAACCACGGTCGTTAATAAGTAAGCAATCATTGCCAGGAATATACGGCCTCGGCGATTTAACGTCAGTGAGTCAGACAATAAAAAAGCAAAAATTATCGCCGCAAGAAAAATTGAAATCATTGCTAAAGTTTGCCATTGAGGTAAACCTACTATAGGTTTTACAAACTCGAATTTAGCATTACGCTCAACATCGTACACGCCCCAATACGCACCAACATCGCCTTCTAAATCGCGCTTCCAAGGCTGGTCAAAGGCTTCCATTAAGTAATATACATAACCTTCTTTTTCAGCTCTATCGATAAAGCGACGAAGAAATTTTGCTTGCTCAGCTTCATCAGCAATAGCTGACTGCCTTGTACGTCCATGACTTGGCCAGCCCACTTCAGCAATAACGATAGGCTTATCAGGAAAGAGAACTTCAAGCCGGTGCATTTTATCGATAATGTAATCAACCGCAATTTTATTATCCACGCCTTCCCAATAAGGCAGCATATGTACTGCAATATAATCCACGTAGTTTGCTAGCTCAGGATGTTCAACCCAAACATGCCATGGCTCAGCAGTACTAACCGGCACAGCTAATTCTGAACGAACATACTCAAGGTATTGACCTAACTGACCTATCGGCACATCATTTCGTAAAATAACTTCATTACCGACTAGTACACGAACAACATTGCCACGGTTTTTATCAGCAATATTAATTACATTTTCAACTTCAATTAAGTTTTGCTCAAGACGGCTGTCAATCCAGCCTCCGAGTGCAACATTCAAATTATGCTTTTGGGCTAGTGCAGGCACACTGGCTAATGATCCATCGACAGTATAGGTGCGAATCGCATGAGTTTTACCCGCTAATAGTGCGATATCTTGTTCGATTTGTTCTAGTGTAGCCACATGTCCTTCTATCGGATTGTGCTCTGCCCGCATCGGTGAAAATGAAAATCCTTGGATAATATCAGGCCAAGTTGGTTCCATTTCAGGCCGGTTAATATAAGCCAAAAAGCTATAAGTAATCGTCGCAACAATCAGTGCGATAACAATATTAATTCGTATCATTGATACTTGAAATTCCTTAGGTAGCAGAGTTAAACACTTCTATTTACTACTTTAACTGTAATGTATGATCTAAACTCACAGTCTTGAGTTAGGTAGTTCACATATTAAGAGCTAGTTAGTGTCATGTAATACACCTGTTTTAAGGGCTAAGAGATAGTATCAGGATTGATAAGGTACTTTTAAATTAACAGTCTATTTCATGATGTCGTTCACTAAATTTATATACTTATATCGCTTTACCTTTAATTAGAATTTAACTTACCGTTGTTTCAATTGAACGAAGTTAAGATATTTACCATTTAAAATAATTATCGTATTAGTATTATTTTGGATCATACCAAGAATTATTTTTGACAAAAGACTATAGATAAGCAGACAATTAAGTAATTTTATACATTTAGATTAATATTATTTGTAGATATTAAACTCTTATGTAATAACTGACATTCAACGGAATGAATTAAGTAAGCCAAGGAGTGAATTAAATAGATTTTCGTGCCACCGAAATTATTGCAGGTGACAACTGCAATTGCCCATTGTCAAAAAATGCAGGCAAACGAATATTATCTCAAGATGTTCAATCACTCCTAGTAAATTCAGATTCCCACACAAACTGCACCTGTACGTTCAAACACTATGCTGATAGACGTACTAATTTCGATAGAAGAAAATTTGATGTGAATAACACCTCTTCTGCTAACAACATACGAAAAATCCCTTATGGTCGTCGAACAATCGATATTCATAATCGTGCTAGAGATCATTCTATAAATGAACGCTTACAAGCTTAGTTTTTATTAATGCTGCGGCTTTAAATTACTCTCTTTACATCTGGTGTCTGCTTTTAAAGTTTGTTTGAACTATATTGTTCTACCTACTAAATACTGCTATCTAAGTGCATTTATTCATGAAGCCCATTAAAACAATATCATCACTTCCATTATTTTCTTAAACTGTTAGATTAGTCGTAACTTCATCAATCGAGCAGTTTTAGTAATATGTCTGAACAAAGCAAACAAAGCCTAACAAAGAAAGTACTTATCGGCATGTTTCTAGGAAGTATTGTTGGCCTCACAATCAACATCTTAGATCTAAATACAAGTGATAGTTTTGTAAATACATATATCGTTGATGGACTTTTTTTTGTCATCGGTAAAATGTTTATTAATGCCTTGAAAATGCTGGTTGTACCTCTGGTGTTTTTCTCTCTGATTTGTGGTGTCTGTGGCATTGGCAATATAAATACATTAGGTAGAGTTGGGTCTAAATCTCTCGCACTTTATATATTAACAACTGCAATTGCCATTACGCTTGGTATTAGTTTAGCGGCGTCAGTTGGTATAGGTGAGGGTATGGGGCTAACATCATCAGCTCAATTTGCTGTTAAAACAGCCCCCCCCATTTCAGATGTATTGATTAATATCATTCCCACCAATCCAATTAAGGCAATGGCAAATGGAGATATGTTGCCTCTGATTTTCTTTTCGATTCTAGCTGGTATCAGCTTACTAATGGTTGGTAGAAAATCAAAAGGTTTAATTGAAGGCGCTGAAGTCGCTAATGAAGTCATGATGAAGATGGTCACTATAATAATGACTGTTGCACCCTATGCTGTATTCGCATTAATCGCCAAATCAATGGCTGAATTAGGCTTTGAATTATTAGGCCAATTAGCAGGCTATGTGATGGTATTGGTCTCTGCCCTACTCATTCATTTATTCATAACACTGATGATCGTACTTAAGTTGTTTTCTGGTTTAAGCCCGCGAGTTTTTCTTAGAAAGATTCGTAATGCTCAGGTCTTTGCATTTAGCACTGCTAGTTCCAACGCCACTATTCCAGTTACGCTTCGAACAGTAACTGAACGATTAGGTGTCAATAACTCGGTTGCCTCTTTTACAGTGCCTTTTGGTGCAACCATTAATATGGATGGCACAGCGATTATGCAAGGCGTCGCCACTGTATTTATTGCTAATATCTATGGGGTTGATCTTGGCCTTATAGGCTACCTAACTGTCATTCTTATGTCTGTTTTAGCTTCAATCGGTACTGCTGGTGTTCCAGGTGTGGGCTTAATCATGCTCTCTATGGTATTTGTGCAAGTAGGTTTGCCTGTTGAGGGTATTGGCTTAGTTTTAGGTGTAGATCGTTTGATGGATATGATTAGAACTGTCGTTAATATTTCTGGTGATGCAGTGGTATCAACAGTAGTAGCAAAAAGCGAAGATAAATTTGACCTAGCTATTTATAATGATCCCTATGCTGGTAGCAATACAAATATTAAAGATTTATCGATTGATGAAAGTATTGAGCAAGAACTGGCAGAGGTCATTCAAGAAACACACGAAAAAAGCTAACTGTTCCTATAGCCAAATATGACAGAACTGTCACATTTATTAGGAATAAACTCCTGATAAAAAAGGATGTTCAACTCATTCAATTATTGTGCTGTTTATGTATGCTAATCACAGTATATTTTTTATTTGATTAGAGGGATCCTTATTATGAAAACACCATTACTTTTTGCTTTATTTGGTACAGCATTGTCATTCTCTGTTCTTGCTGCAGATAGTGCTCCACTATTACTCGCTGGAGTAGAAGCAGGTATCGAGACAGATTCATCAATGACCGCTGCAGATCTAAATAAAACACAAGAGATTTTAACTTCAAAAGTCACTGGAGCAGCAACATCTTGGTATAACATTGATACTACAACACATTATGATGTAATCATTGGCAAGCACTATAGTTTTGAACAACGCCCTTGTGTGGCTTATGAATTAACGGTTAAACACAGTTCAAAAACAGCAGCACAACAACTAAATGCTTGCTTAGATTATTCAGGAAAATGGATTGCTAAATTAGCCCAATAAGCAAACCACTTTTAATTTAAAAAAGCCACGATACACTATGTATTGTGGCTTTTTTATGTGTAGCAACGCAACTTAAGGAGCGATAGCAGTAAACACTGCGCGTCTTGGTGCTGGATGACCTTCTATTGTTTTACTATGATCATTTGGATCAAGAAAATCTGCTAACGATTCAAATGTCATCCACTCTGTTGGCCGCTGCTCCTCAATGCTTGTTACCGAGACATCAACACACTGTACATTCTTAAATCCACAGCGCCGTAGCCATAATTTCATAGTATCAACTGATGGGAAAAACCACACATTCCGCATCTTTGCATAACGCCCTTCAGGCATTAAAACAGTGCCCTCTTCACCTTCAATTACCAAGGTTTCTAACACTAATTCACCACCAGCACGTAGACAAGCTCGTAGCTCGTACAAATGATCAAGCGGCGAACGACGGTGATATAACACGCCCATGGAAAATACCGTATCGAAACACATGAGCTTTTCAGGCAGATCTTCAATACCTATGGGCAAAACATAGTGATTTGACTCGCCAATATAACGTTGTATAACATGGTATTGCATGACAAATACAAGCGTAGGATCAATGCCTACAACTAAATCAGCACCTTCGCCTAACATTCGCCAACCGTGATAGCCATTACCACCGCCGATATCGAGCACTTTTCGGCCTTTTAATGGTTGGATATGGGGTAAAACCCGATCCCATTTCCAATCAGAATGCCACTCAGTATTTAAATCAACACCAAATAGACTATAGGGTCCTTTTCGCCAAGGATGAAAGGCTTTTAGTAATTCTATAAATTGAACTTGTTGAAAGCCCTCAAGTTCACTGTCAAGACCAATTTCAACCCTCTCTTTCAACTCAATGGTTGTTGGACTTATCTTTGGCATCGCTTCAAGTGCACTTAACCAACCCGCCATTTTGCCATGACTGCCTTCAGCCGCTAATTTAGCAGGGATAAGTTGTTGTAATTGCTGTGACCAATCAAGCAGTTTCATGTCATCTAACTGCTTGAATAATGACTCATACGGATTATTCATTTAATAGCAACCAACGATACAAAATTAAAACATTGGAACCATGTATCAATAAAAGAAAATCCAGCATCAGCTAAGCGTAGTTTATGAGTTGATAAGGCCTCTGGAATTAATACATTTTCCAGTGCCGAACGTTTTTGGCTAATTTCTAGGTCACTGTAGCCATTGGCACGTTTAAAGTCATGATGTACATCGATATGAAACGTCTGTCTGACGGGTTCATCAAAGGCTATTTTTTCGGATAAGATCAATACACCGCCAGGTCTCAATCCTTGATAGATACGCTCAATCAACGCTAAACGGTCGGCAAGCGGAATAAATTGCAGCGTAAAGTTCAATACGACTACCGATGCATTCTCAATATTTACATCTTGAATATGGGCACACAGCATTGAAACAGGCACGGCTGAAGAGGTGTCTGATGCCAATAATTGCTCTCCACGCTCAATCATAGCCGGTGAATTATCAACGGCAATAATATCGCAGCCTGCTTGAGTAATCCGTTGACGCATAGATAATGTAACCGCACCTAAGGAACAGCCCAAATCATAACAATGGCTTTCAGCTTGAGCATAACGGCCAGCTAAAACCCCGATAGTAGAAATTAAAGTACCGTAGCCCGGTACAGAGCGTTGAATCATATCAGGAAAGACCTCAACCACTCGCTCATCAAAACGAAAATCAATAATTTCATCTAGCGGTGATGCATAAATAGCATCTTGTTTTTTTACCACTATTGTTCACCTTTCTTTTTAGCGACATTATTACGTAGGTAAACAGGCATCGCTTGATCTGCAGATAATAATCTTCCCGCTTCAATTTCAAGCTGAGCTAATTTAATAATACTGTTACTTTGAGGATAATGCTCTACGCTAATTTTCTTTAATGTATCAGTGAAGTTTGTGCTTAATTGTTGCTCATAAACGCCCCAGCCTGTTCCCACAGCTAGCCACTGTTGATTACTGTGTGGCATAAACTTTACTGGTGGGCAAACATGCTCTTCACCTAGTAATTGCACCAAGCCGTTAACAACTTGATAGCTAGCACAATACACTTCACCCATTCGAGCATCCATTGCTACTGCAATAAATTCCGATCCAAGTTTATCAGCCGCACCTTGTGCAACGGCAGCTAAAGATGAAATGGCAACGACAGGGAGCTCTCTAGCAAAGGCAACCCCTTGCGCAACACCCACGCCTACTCGCACGCCTGTAAATGAGCCTGGTCCTCGTCCAAATGCTAAAACATCGACTTCAGAAATCTTTGTCTCAGCTTGTTTGAAAAGATCATCCATCATTCCCAAAATAAGATCTGAGTGACCTCGCTGTGTCATTTCAACACGCTGGTATAGTTTGCCTTTGTACAATAAGGCGGCCGAGCATGATTCAGTACACGTATCTATGGCTAGAATATTCATTTGGTAATAATAAGGTCATTTATTTGTAACAGCTGCTTATTATAATTCATGCATCAATTACTAAGGAGAAAATCTATGTCTTACATTATAGATATACTATATATTGTCCGTGAGTTACTTAAATTAAGCTTTGTGATTATTACATCACCTTTTGCATTTATAGCTGCTGGTTTATTATTTATGGGTAATAGTAATATTTAAGCTTGCTCAATCAAACATTAAGCAATGAGTTAAATCTATGTCAGAACTACATCAACATGCACTTGAATTAATATCTCAAGGCGATTGGGATGCTGCCCATCACCTTATTCAAAACTATAATGACAAGTTAGCTTGTCTTATTCATGGATACCTTCACCGTAAAGAAGGTGATTTAGGCAATGCAAGCTATTGGTATACTCAAGCCGGACATACAATGCCCAATAATACGCTTGAGCAAGAGTTTGATCGATTATCGCAACTGTTAAACCATGAAGGCAATTAACGCCTTCGATAAAAGAGGTTAAGAATACTTGTTATGACATTGGACTAAATCAAGAGATATCCATTCCAAAGTTCAGACATCCTGTACTCTATTTTCCCTTCACAATAAACCTAACTTAATTGTCTACCTACGTCGAGCTTTAGCAGGTTTTCTTTTAGCTGGTTTATCTCTCACATGTTGTGTTCTGAATGACTTAGCTTGAGGTTTAACACCTGCTTTTCGACTGGTTCGCTTACCTTCGCCCTGCTCACCTGTTCCAGCTGGTTGCCAGGTTGGAATCAGATGTTTCTTACCATTACCAATTAAATCTGCACGACCCATTTTTTGTAGTGCTTCGCGTAACAACGGCCAGTTTTCAGGATCGTGATAACGTAAAAATGCTTTGTGCAAACGTCTTACTTTAATGCCTTTAGGAACAGTGATATCCCCGCCCTTACGACGTACTTTACTCAGTGTATTCTTACCGGAATGATACATTGCTGCAGCAGCAGACATCGGTGATGGTAAATAGGCTTGAACTTGATCGGCGCGGAAACCACTACGTTTCAGCCAAATAGCTAAGTTCATCATATCTTTATCCGTTGTGCCCGGATGTGCCGCAATGAAATAAGGAATTAAATACTGTTCTTTACCTGCTTCTTTCGAGTATTTGTCGAACATAGCCTTAAAGGCATCATAAGTTCCAATACCCGGCTTCATCATATGTTCTAGTGGGCCTTGCTCAGTATGTTCTGGCGCAATTTTTAAATAACCACCCACATGATGCGTAACAAGTTCTTTTACATACTCTGGCGACAATACAGCCAAGTCATAACGCAAACCAGATGCAATCAAAATTTTCTTAATACCTGGTAGGGCGCGTGCTCGTTTATACAAATTAATTAATGGCGTGTGGTCTGTGCCTAGATTTTTACAAATAGTGGGGTAAACACAGGATAAACGACGACAACTTGCTTCAATTTCTTTCGTTTTACAAGCAAGGCGATACATATTCGCCGTCGGGCCACCTAAATCAGAAATTACGCCGGTAAACCCTGGTGTTGTATCTCGAATTGCTTCAACTTCTTTAATAATAGAGTCTTCAGATCGACTTTGAATAATCCGACCTTCATGTTCTGTAATTGAGCAAAAAGTACATCCGCCAAAACAACCACGCATGATATTGACCGAAAAACGAATCATTTCATAAGCAGGAATGTTTTTATCGCCATACGATTTATGAGGCACACGACTATATGTTAAATCAAACACGCCATCCATTTCTGCTGTTGTAAGTGGAATAGGTGGTGGATTTAACCACACATCTCGCTCACCATGTTGTTGTACTAATGCAAAGGCATTACCGGGATTAGTTTCTAGATGCAAAATACGTGATGTATGGGCATATAAAATTTTATCTTCTCTTACTTCTTGATATGGAGGAAGACGAACAACGGTATGTTCTTTATCTTGCGTTTCAGCACGTTTAAAGTGAATGATTTGTGCGCCATCACTTGGTATCTTTATATTGGCCGTATTAGTTTGAGACTCATCACAGGTCTCTGCAGTTTTCATTTGGTAGGGGTCAATCGGAGGATTTAACTGCCCTGGTGCATCAACACTGGTTGAATCTTTTTCCCACCAGCCATCACGCTGACCATGTTTAGTAATAAATGCCGTGCCACGAATATCGGTTAATGTTTTTACATCTTCCTTACGAGCAAGGCGATGCGCAATCTCCACTACCTGACGTTCGCCATTACCATAAACTAAGATATCGGCTTTGGCGTCCATAATAACGCTACGACGAACTTTTTCAGACCAATAATCATAATGGGCAATACGGCGTAAGCTTGCTTCAATACCACCAATAATAATCGGCACGCCTTTGTATGCTTCACGGCAACGTTGACTATAAGGCACGACGCAACGATCAGGACGTTTTCCACCTTCCCCTGCTGCAGTATAAGCATCATTACTACGAACACGACGATCAGAGGTATAACGATTCACCATCGAATCCATATTACCGCCGGTCACACCAAAGAATAAGTTGGGTTGACCTAATTGTTTAAAATCTTCAGCACTATTCCAATCTGGCTGAGAGATAATCCCTACACGAAAACCATGAGACTCTAATAAGCGACCAATTAAGGCCATACCAAAACTGGGGTGATCAATATAGGCATCCCCCGTGATAATAATAATATCGCAAGAGTCCCAGCCAAGATCGTCCATTTCCGCACGTGACATCGGTAATTGAGGTGCAATACCAAATCGGTGTGCCCAAAATTTACGGTGTGAAAAAAGTTCGACTGCTGCTTGCATAGGACCTCGAAAAGAATAGCGTTGGGATTTATTATTGCTATTCTAACAAAACCAAACTAATAACCGAGAGTTTTAATCAGGAATTAATTGATAATACTGACTTTCGTACCTATATGGATATAGCGATTTAACTCATCAATTTCGTGGTTTCGCATTGCGATACAGCCTTTCGTCCAGTCCACAAACTCATGAATTTCAATTTTATCTTTAGTTTCAGTTCCAATCCCATGAAAGCCAATTGAGCCACCTAATGCGGTATTTTGAGGAGGCAACTGACCTTTCACATGAGCAATTAGTATCGCCTGGTACTCTTTTTTCGAGATAATATGGGACTGTAAAGCGCGTTCCGCATCATTGATATTTGGATAGTTTATTTGTAAAAATAAATGAAAGCGGTCACTACTTCTTACTCGTTTAATGTAATACGTGCCTAAAGGCGTTTTATGGTCGCCTTCAAATAGTTTAGCTTTTCGCCCTCCACTACCAAACGCTACTTTGAAAGTACGCAGTGTTGAACCAGCTAACTTCACTTGTAATTCATGTGCAGAACGTACGATAACTATTTCAATATCTTTATTCGCATACACTGGTGCAAAGACCGATGAAATAAATAATACTATTACTAAAATCGTTTTCATTTCAATATTGACTGCCGTTAACGCCCAGATAAATTTCAGCTAAAGTATAACCTAACATTGCTTTATTACTGGCATAGACATTTTAAGGTAATAAGCGACCTATAAAGCTACTATTCTGCCGAGTAAGATCTTGTAACGATTTAGGCAGATTAATATTCAAAAAAGTCTCCTGCTGTTCAACCGTATTCTTTAACTTCTTTAATTTTGCCATCGTCACTGTTTGCATAGTCGCTAAGCCAACCACATTACCTTTATTCTTCACCGGTAAAATCATACTCCGACCGTTAAAGCTCTGGTTAATGCGAGACATGGTTTGGTTAAATTGAGGTTTATTACTGCCCCACAAATTAATACTCATTACCCCGCGTTCACTTAATAGTCCTGCGCAAGAGTCAAAAAAAGCTTGGGCACCCACACTGGCAGACATACCAATATGATCGTAGGCATCTACAAGTAATAAATCGTAACTAACCTCACCCTGATAATATTGTTGCTGTGTGAATAAATAACCATCACCAACATGAATCGTTAATCTTGGATCGTCACTAGGGACGTGGAAAAATCGATGAGCGACATCGACCACATCTTGTCGGTACTCAATCACATCAATTTTACATTCTGGATAGTGGTGTAATAAAAACTTCACCAGTGATCCACCTCCTAAGCCCACCACTAATATGCGTTCAGGATTTGAATTAAGAACCAAACATGACATCATCGCTTCGGTATAACTTAGTTCTAATGTATGTGGGGTTTGCAAAGACATACTACTTTGTCTAGGAAAGGTACCAAAATGCAAAGACCGAGTATTGCCTAAATCGACGACTTCAATCATGCCATCATCTGACTGGCTTTGATGCACCACTACACCATCATAATAAAGCCGCATATCAATTATCGCCTTGTTCAACAAACTGTTTTCGTAACCAAGCTTTAATCGTAGCCGTTAAGGTAGGCTGTAAACCTGAAAATTGATGATCGGCGCCGGTGATACGTCGTGATTGGTAAAACGGGTTAGCCACTCGTTTCATTACTATTTTTCTGTCTTTTACTGCTAGGGGCACAGTATCTAAGTCTCTCTCCCCATACACATCTAAAATAGGGAATTCAAACTCTTTAAAAGTCTGTTCTTCGACTAATGATGGCGCACCCACTAATACAAGGCCAGCAATAGGAGTCGTGATTGTTGCTAATAATTCTATTGCTAAATCTCCCCCTGTGCCATGGCCTATAAACACAATACGTTCAACATCTTTTGCTTGTAAGAAGCTCAGAGCAGCGCCAAGGCGTTGTTGATTTGAAACGGGAGGAAGAACAGTTTGATCCTCATCCTGTTTTGAACCTGATTTAGTCTTGTCTCCCTCAGCTTGTTTAGGATCAACTGTTTTTTCATCTGTTGATGTTGTCTCACTAGCAGCCAGCTGATTTTCTGTGTTCGCAGCATCACCTTCTTCCGCGGACTTTTCGTCCTCCTCTATTAGAAAGACATTTACTTCAAATGGATAATCTAATGACAGCGTTAATGTTGACCAGCCATAGTCAGGTAGATGGTGTCTAAGTGACGTCATCACCCCTGCACTATCGAATTGATCGCCAACATCATGTAGTAGTACAACAGCGCCGTAGCGCTCTCCTAATGTTTCTTCCATATAGCTTGCATCAATTTTCTGTCCGGCTACATCTATAGGCTGGTAGCCTTTCACAGTACTTGTTTGGCGCAGCATAATACCTTCAGAAGATGGCATTTCCTCACTCGCCATATCTTCAGTCATTTTTTCATCTTCTGCAGCCCAAGTTGTCTGCGCCATTAAACCGCTTAGTATCGTGGCAAACAAAATGTATCTTAGTTGTTCCACCTATATTATTCCTTAGTAATCTATCAAGTCCCCACCAGTATAATCAGCTATTGATATTTACAAAAGCTGAAAAAAAGCATCACTTACGGTAAAGTATTCGATTTAGACCCGTAAGCACAACATTAACTTAACAAAGAGTAAATACAATGGCTGAATTTAAAATTGCACCCTCTATCCTGTCTGCAGACTTTGCCCGCTTAGGTGAAGAAGTTGATAATGTTTTAGCATCAGGCGCGGATATTGTTCATTTTGACGTAATGGATAATCACTATGTACCTAATCTAACAATTGGTCCATTGGTTTGTGATGCATTAGTTAAACATGGTGTTACACACGAAATCGACGTACATCTAATGGTTAAACCTGTTGATCGCATTATTCCTGATTTCGCTAAAGCAGGCGCAACATTCATCACTTTCCATCCTGAAGCTTCTGAGCATATTGATCGTACTTTGCAATTAATTAAAGCTGAAGGCTGTAAAGCAGGTTTAGTATTTAATCCTGCTACACCATTATCTTTAGCTGAGCATGTCTTAGATAAAGTTGACCGTATTTTATTGATGTCAGTTAACCCTGGTTTCGGCGGTCAATCATTTATTCCTCATACATTAGAAAAATTGCGTGAAGCACGTAAAATGATTGATGAAAGCGGCTACGATATCGATCTTGAAGTTGATGGCGGCGTAAACGTGAAAAATATTCGTGAAATTGCTGAAGCTGGCGCGCGTACTTTTGTTGCTGGTTCTGCAGTATTTGGTGCTGCCAATGCTAACGACCCACATGATTATGAAACAGTCATTGCTGCATTACGAGCTGAATTAGCCCAAGCTAAAACCTAAATATGACTATCAAAAAACCAGAAATGGTATTGATTGATCTAGACGGCACGCTAGTTGATAGCGTGCCTGATCTCGCATGGTGTGTAGATGAGATGATGAAAGCATTAAATATGCCGATTCGTGGTCAAGATAAAGTCCGTAACTGGGTTGGCAATGGTGTTCCAAGGCTTATCGAGCGTGCCTTAGTTGACCAACTTGACGGCTCACCTTCTGATGAATTATTTGCACAAGCAGCTCCTATCTTTATGGATTTGTATGCTGATAATGCCAGCAAGCGTAGTCAACTCTATCCCGCGGTTAAAGATGGCCTTCAATGGTTAATAGACCAAGGCATCCGAGTGGGTTGCGTGACTAATAAAGATGAAAAATTCACGCTGAAGATCTTAAAAGATTTAGGCTTATATAATTTCTTTGAAATTGTTATCAGTGGCGATACATTACCACTTAAAAAGCCAGATCCAGCACCGCTACTACATGGTGCAAAATTCTTTGGTATCGCGCCAGAAAAAGCCATGATGATTGGTGATTCAATTAGTGATGTTAAAGCATCACGTGCAGCAGGTTTTTCAATTGTATGTATGAGCTATGGTTATAACCATGGCGTTGATATTCGCACAGCAAATCCAGATGTTGTTATTGACTCTTTTGCTGAGCTACAAAACGTAATTGATGGAGATTAACATTCAGTCTGGGAGAACACAGTAAGTGTTCATCCCTAACTTAATCAGAGCCACCTATGAACCAAGCTGAATTTGACCAACTAGCCGAACAAGGCTACAACCGCATCCCACTGGCACGCGAAGTATTAGCAGACTTAGATACGCCACTAAGTACTTATCTTAAATTAGCTGATGCGCCTTATTCATATCTACTTGAATCAGTTCATGGCGGTGAAAAATGGGGTCGCTATTCAATTATTGGTCTACCGTGTGAAACTATTGTTCGTATTAGCGGCCAAGATATTGAAGTTAAACATTGTGGCGAAGTGATCGAACAAACAAAGTCTGAAGATCCACTAAGCTGGATTGAAGAATTTAAGGCGCAATATAAAGTACCTGATCTCGACCATTTACCTCGTTTCAATGGTGGTTTAGTCGGTTATTTTGGTTATGACACCGTACGTTATGTTGAGCCTCGTTTAGGTGATAGTCCCAACCCTGATCCACTTGAATGCCCTGACATCCTATTAATGGTCTCCAATGATCTTATTGTCTTTGATAACTTAAGTGGACGTTTATACCTAATCGTTCATGCAGATCCAAGCAATGCTAGTGCTTATAAAAAGGCGCAAGATAGCCTTGATACACTAACGTCTTATCTCAGAACTGCAACGCCAAAATATAGTTCTTCAACTACCGGTAAAGCGGTGCATGAAAATGATTTTGTCTCGGGCTTCACTCATGATGGCTTTATTAATGCGGTAGAAAAAGCAAAACAATACATTACTGATGGCGATATCATGCAGGTAGTGTTATCACAGCGTCTATCTATTCCTTTTGCTGCACAGCCAATGGATTTATATCGTGCTTTACGTACTTTAAATCCATCACCGTATATGTATTACCTCAACCTCGAGGACTTTCATATTGTCGGTTCGTCGCCAGAAATCCTGGTTCGCATGGAAGATGATGAAGTTACTGTGCGCCCTATTGCTGGAACTCGCCCACGTGGTAAAACACCTGAAGAAGACAAAGCCTTAGAACAAGACTTACTATCTGATCCTAAAGAGTTAGCTGAACATTTAATGCTAATTGATTTAGGCCGTAATGATGCGGGCCGCGTAAGCCAAATTGGCACAGTAAACCTAACCGATAAAATGATTGTCGAACGTTATTCTCATGTTATGCATATTGTTTCTAATGTAACAGGTAAAATTGTACCTGATATGACCTGCATTGATGCACTGCGTGCAACCTTCCCTGCTGGAACAGTGAGTGGTGCAGCTAAAGTGCGAGCAATGGAAATCATTGACGAATTAGAACCCGTTAAACGTGGTGTTTATGCTGGTGCAGTGGGTTATCTGTCTTGGTCTGGCAATATGGATACGGCTATTGCAATTCGAACAGCAGTCATCAAAGATAATATATTAACAATTCAAGCCGGTGCAGGCATTGTTTACGACTCTATTCCTGAAATGGAATGGCAAGAAACAATGAATAAAGCACGTGCTATTTTCCGCGCAGTGGCCATGGCTGAAGCTGGTCTTGATATGCCTAAACATTCTCAACACCGGTAATTAGTGTGCTGAATCCTTTGTCCAGTTCAGTACGTATTTATCTATACCAAGCTGAATTCTAAGGCCCTACCTATAATCTCTATAGATTGTTCTCTTAATTATATCTTGTTATCCCTTACCCTTTACTAGAGAAAGACAGCTGACTTAACGTCAAAATATTATGGTTTTTACATAGTTATGTTAGCTTTAAATAATGCTATATTGTATTTAACACTGATAAGAAAAATTAATTTTTGAAATCGCTACAGGGAACGGTTAGCATGCAAAAAAAAGATAAAGTAAACAGTACAGTTTCAAGTTTTCAATTACCCGCTAAACCCCAAGTTTTAACGGAACTACAACTTGAGCAGTCGAGACCTAATCCTTCAATGCAGGTATTTTCTGAAATCATATCCAAGGATGTCGCCCTTTCATCAAGTCTTCTCAAGACTGTCAATTCTCCAGCTTTTGGCTTAAAGAGAACTGTTACAGATATCAAACAAAGTGTCATTATGATTGGGTATAGCGGTGTCACTAACATTGCATCATTTTATCAACTGCAAAATTCATTTAAAGAAAAGGCAGCGATATCCCTTGAAAAATTCTGGGATACGGCAATGGATACAGCAAATATGATGAGCCTCCTACTTGAAAACTTAAGCATCACCTTAAGTTGTACTAAGGAAGATGCTTATGCCTTTGGTTTATTCCGAGATTGTGGAATTCCTTTATTAGCAATAAAATACACTGACTATAAAGAAGTCTTAATCGAAGCAAATTCAAGTCCGGAACAAGAGTTTACTTCTTTTGAAGATAATAGGTATGAAACAAGTCATGCAACCATGGGCTACTACATGGCACACTCATGGAATCTCCCTAAGAATATCTGTGAATTAATTCTTCGCCATCATGAACCAGATTTCTTGGCATCTTCGGATAGCGATGAATCGCAAAAAGAACTCTATGCACTCATTAAGATTGCCGGTAATACATTAAGCCAATATAAGTTTGCAAAAGATGATTGTGAGTGGTTTTTGGCCAAAGATCATGTCTTAGACTTCTTTGCTATTAGTGAGCCAGATTATCAAGATATAGAGGATGATTTAAAAGAAGCTTTCAGTGTTCAATTTGGCTAAATACAAAAATGTTTTTTGCTAAGTTCCAAAATCATTATTAATATCGGAATAAGTAATAACGCCCAAATAAATTTAATTTAAACATTAGTTTTTACAATACATATCCATCAAGTAGTGTTATTTGATAGAATGATCCTCCTAGTACATCGCCATGAATATCATGGCAAGTCAATGTTTCATTCAAATTAAAGACTTAACTTATGCTTTTAATGATCGATAATTACGATTCTTTCACTTACAACCTTGTCCAGTACTTTGGTGAGTTAGGTGCAGATGTGCATGTGCATCGTAATGACAAAATAACAATCGATGAAATTGAAGCATTGCACCCTGAAAAGATTGTTATTTCTCCAGGCCCCTGCACTCCCAATGAAGCAGGCATATCATTGGAAGTTATCAAATATTTCGCAGGTAAAGTTCCAATTTTGGGTGTTTGTCTTGGCCATCAGTCTATCGGGCAAGCATTCGGTGGCGAAATTATTCATGCTCGTGAAATCATGCATGGTAAAACCTCACCGATTTATCATAATGATACCAGTGTTTTTAAAGGTCTCAATAACCCCGTTATTGCAACACGCTATCATTCACTTGTTATCGATAAACAATCCCTACCTGATTGCTTCGACATCACTGCATGGACTCAATATGAAGATGGCAGTATAGATGAAATTATGGGGATAGAGCACAAAACATTAGCCGTTGAAGGCGTTCAGTTTCATCCTGAATCGATTTTAACTGAACAAGGCCATGCTTTATTAAAAAACTTTCTAGACCGCTGAGACCCGCCAGATGAATTTATCCAATGCCATTAAATCTGTTATAGCAAAACAAGATTTATCTCGTGAAGAGATGTCTGCCGTAATGCAACAAATTATGACCGGTGAAGCAACGCCAGCTCAAATAGGTGGTTTCTTAGTCGGTTTACAAATGAAAGGTGAAACAGTGACTGAGATAGCGGCTGCAGCAGAAGTGATGCGCAGCTTAGCCACTCCAGTCTCTATATCAGGCAATCATGTTGTTGATACTTGTGGCACAGGCGGTGATGGTGCCAGCACATTTAATGTTTCAACTGCTAGTGCCTTTGTAGTCGCAGCTGCTGGAGCTAAAGTAGCCAAGCATGGTAATCGTTCGATTAGTAGCAGTTCTGGCAGTGCAGACGTATTGGAAGCTGCTGGTGTGAACTTAGATATATCCCCAGAACAGGTTAAACTCTGTGTAGACACTGTGGGTGTCGGGTTTATGTTTGCACAAAAACATCATGGCGCGATGAAGTTTGCCATTGGCCCTCGTCGTGAAATGGGTGTACGCACACTATTTAACTTGCTTGGCCCTCTAACTAACCCGGCCCAAACGCCTAATCAAGTACTGGGTGTATTTGATAAACAATGGGTTGAACCAATGGCGCATGTGTTAAAAGAACTTGGTAGTCAACATGTACTTATTGTTCATGCAGATGATGGTCTTGATGAAATAAGTATTGGTTCTGCAAGCTCTGTAGCCGAGTTAAAAAATGGTTCAATTACTAACTACTGCATTCAACCAGAAGACTTTGGCCTATCGCGTTGTGATATTAAAGAGCTAGCTGTTAGTAATGCTGAAGAAAGCTTAGCTATTATTAAAGGCATCTTTTCAGGTCAACATGGCGGTGCACGAGATATTGTAGTACTTAATGCGGGTGCAGCCATTTATGCAGCTGACTTAGCGCCTTCACTAGCAGAAGGTATTAAACAAGCACAAATACAAATTGATAACGGTAATGCACAAAAAAAGCTCGATGCACTTATTGCCTGTAGCAACTCATAATAAAAGATAAAATAATGACTGATACTCCTGACATTTTGAAAAAAATAATACAGCGTAAATTTGAAGAAATTAATGAACGCAAACAAAAAGCATCACTACAGCAATTGATTGAAGTAGCTGAAAAAGCTGATGCTCCTCGTGGGTTTGTAGCCGCAATTGAAGCCAAAATTAATGCCGGCGATGCTGCAGTTATTGCTGAGATTAAAAAAGCATCGCCAAGCAAAGGCTTATTACGAGAAAACTTTATTCCTGCTGATATCGCTAAAAGCTATGAACAACATGGTGCAGCATGTTTATCAGTACTCACTGATCATGACTTTTTCCAAGGCCATGAATTTTATCTTCAAGAAGCCCGTAAAGCCACTTCCCTACCCGTTATTCGTAAAGATTTTATTGTTGATCCTTATCAAGTCTTTGAAGCTAGAGCGATCAGTGCTGACGCAATTTTATTAATTGTCTCAGCCCTAAATGATGCTCAGTTAAGTGAGCTCAGTGATCTTGCTATGCAGCTTGATATGGATGTATTAGTTGAAGTACACAATTTAGAGGAACTAGAGCGTGCTTTATTGTTGAATTTACCACTTATTGGTATCAATAACCGCAATCTAAGTACATTTGAAACCAGCTTAAACACAACCTTAGATTTGCTGGGCACGATCCCTGAAAACCATACCATCATTACTGAAAGCGGTATTCATACAGCAGAAGATGTTCGATTAATGCGTGACCATCATGTAAATGGCTTTTTAGTAGGTGAAGCGTTTATGCGTGCAAAAGAGCCTGGTGAAAAGCTTAGTGCTCTTTTTAATTAACATCATGCAATGATATTCAGGCCTTGTTATCTAACAACTATTTAGCAAAGCCTGCTAAAGTCTAAACTAAATTAGTCGATGTCTTTTGCTTGTAGTGCTCGACCAAGATCACCATCATAGATAATCAATGTTTTACCATGCGCCCAAATAAATCCTTCTTGTTGAAGGTCTTTTAATACTCGTCCAGCCATTTCTCTAGAACACCCCACCATGCGGCTAATTTCTTGTCGTGTTACTTTTATTTGAATGCCTTCTGGATGTTTCATTGCATCAGGCTGTGTAGACAATTCTAGTAAAGCAGATTTTATTCGACCAGCGACATCTAAAAAAGCAAGATCTCCTGCTTTACGAGTAGTAGTCAGCAAACGCTTAGCCATATGTTCAGCAATATACTGCAGTAGCACTGGATAACACGCTTTAAGTTGATTACCTGCTAGCGCTTTAATTTGCTTATAGCTAATTTCTTCTGTTCTACATTTAGTGCGGGCTCTAACAGTTACACCGCGACTTTCAACATCAGAAAACAAACCTATTTCACCCAAAAAATCACCTTGGTTCAAATAGGCGAGAATTAACTCTTCCCCATCTTCATCTTCCATAGTGATGGAAACTGAACCTTCTCGAATGTAATATAGAGTATCGGCTGCGTCACCTGGAGCGATTAAAATTGATTTAGCATCATATTGCTTGCTATGACAACAATGAAAAAAGTCAGCCAGTCCTTCTTCTATCGCTTTATGTTTAAAATAATCCATAGCACTTCCTAAATAATATCCATACAGAATAGAAAATTTTTCATCAATAGTAAACCAACACTGCATAGATTAGGCGAATATGGCAAAATTACTCATCGCTATTTTAATAATTGAGAACTGAATAAATCATGAAAGCAAGAGTCAAGTGGGTTGAAGATTTACTATTTTTAGGCGAGTCAGGTTCTGGGCATGCCATTGTAATGGACGGCCCAGAAGAGCTTGGGGGCCATGGCACTGGAATGCGACCTATGGAACTGCTTCTACTAGGAATGGGTGGCTGCACCACTTTTGATATGATTCAGATGCTAAAAAAGGGGCGCCAAGATATTCGTGACTGTGTTGTAGAAATTGATAGTGAGCGCAGCGAAGCGATTCCTAAGGTCTTTACCAAAATCAATGTTCACTACAAAGTAACAGGTAAAGACTTAAAAGAAGCGCAAGTTAAACGCGCCGTTGAACTATCAACACAGAAGTATTGCTCAGCATCCATCATGTTAGGTGAAACAGCTGAAATTACTCATGATTATGAGATCATCAATGTTGATTAATGTCATCCTATTTATCTCTATTAATTTTGGTAAACAATAATGAAGCGGCCACCAGCAACGGGCGGAATGCGTCATATCGCATTATTTGTTAATGATCTTGAGGCTTGTGAGCACTTTTATACTGACTTGCTAGGCATGACAGTCGAATGGAGGCCTGATACAGATAATGTTTATATTACTTCAGGCAATGATAACTTAGCATTGCACCGTGCAGATGAAGGCTTTGATACCAGTGGCAACCAGAAGCTGGATCATATTGGCTTTATTATTAAGACGCCTGAGCAAGTAGACGAATGGTTTGCATTTTTACAACATCACAATGTAACAATACGCCAGCCCCCTCGTACACACCGTGATGGTGCTCGTAGCTTTTATTGCTATGATCCTGCTAACACCGTGGTACAAATTATTTTCCACCCCCCTATTTCTTGAGCTCAATTCTATGAATGCATATATTTATAAAAGCACCAAAAAAGAAGAGTTATACCTCTATATCATTAGAAAAGATGACTTTTCTGACGTTCCACAAGCACTCTACGATAGTATGGGCAAAGAGCCTGTATTTGTTATGGAACTTGAACTAACACCAGAACGCAAACTCGCCCGTGAAAATGTAGATACCGTAATTAAAAGCCTAGCAAATAAAGGGTTCCATCTGCAAATTCCCCCGCCTATTTCCAGTGTTATCGACTTTAAAGAACCGGCAAAATACAAACATTAATATGTCATCTTCGTCCTCCCTCACCATTTCTGAAAATGAAATCGAGCTTTCTGCAATTCGAGCGCAAGGTGCGGGTGGGCAAAATGTTAATAAAGTCTCATCAGCCATTCATCTTCGTTTTGATATAAAAGCGTCATCATTGCCTGATTATTGCAAACAACGATTATTAAACCTTAATGATAAACGCATCAATAAAGACGGTGTATTGATAATAAAAGCCCAACAGTTTCGAACTCAAGAGAAAAACCGTGCTGATGCGCTTGAACGTCTACACGAGCTGATTAAGAGCGCATCGGTTCATCTCAAACAAAGGCGGCCCACCAAGGCAACTAGAGGCTCACAGAGGAGACGTATGGATAGTAAAACCTTGCGCGGAAAAACAAAGTCACTTCGCGGTAAAGTATCCGAGTAAGCTCGGTACTAACAGCCACAATACTATGTTTATTAACGCTAAAATCCTGTCCGTACTAATAATCTTATTTAGTGTTCCACTTATCAGCTTTGCAGACAGTTTAATTGCTAAATACCCAGAAATTGAACATGCCGGTATTTTAATAGAGAAAATAGGAAAAGCTGATATAGCCAATAATGCTCAGAATAGCTACATTCCTGCATCGACAACTAAATTAGTTACTGCTTGGCTAGCGTTAAACCATTGGGGTGAACAACATCAGTTTAAAACTGATTTTTACCTTGATGAAAACTCAAAAACTTTGTGGGTCAAAGGCAATGGTGACCCATTCCTAACATCAGAAGAAATGCTACTTATTGCTGAACAGTTAAAAAATTTAGGCTTAACAAGTATCAGTGCTATTGGACTTGATAGTTCTTTTTTTAAAGCAGGCTTAACCCCAATGAGTAACGACTATTCCAATAATCCTTATGATGCTATTCCATCAGCCATTGCTGCAAACTTCAATACTATTACAGTGAAAAGAATCAATAAAACACTGGTATCTGCTGAAAGCCAAACACCATTAACTCAAACAGCACTGAAAATAGCCTCTCAGCAGAATATAAATTCGACAAAAACTAGAATTAACACAGGTAAAAAATCAAGTGATGCAGAACAGTATTTCGCAGAATTATTAGCCGTTTTCCTTAGACAACAAGGCATTCAAGTTAGTAGTAAAATAGTATGGGGAAGCACTTCACAACTTCCACTATTTTATACTCACCTTAATAGTAAATCATTGGGCGAAATGATCCGCCCTATGCTGAAATACTCAACTAATTTCATTGCCAATCAGCTAGTTTTAATCCTCAGTGCAGAATACTTTCAACAGCCTGCTAACTTTGCTGATGTTCAACGTTATATGGAAATGACTGTAAGCAAGCAATTTCGCTGGAAACATATCACCTTAAAAGACGGAGCAGGCCTATCACGCAACAATCGTTTATCACCTAGGCAATTAGTTGACCTACTCAATATGTTCCGACCATGGAAACACCTACTGCCTGAAGTATCAGAAGGTATTTACGCTAAATCAGGCACACTAGACAATGTCAGTACCTTAGCGGGATATAGCGTTGATAAAGAGCAAAACTGGAATGCCTTTGCATTGATGATAAACCAAACTGTTTACCACAAACGAAGAAATGCTATCGCGAAAGCGCTTACCTCCCCTTAAATCATTTCTTTAATAAAGCGACCAGGTCGTATAGTTTTTCTTGAGCCTGTTTAGGCGTCAATTCATCTGGGTCAAGGTTTGTTATATAACGCTCAAGCTCCGATGATTCATTTTGTTGCTGAAATAAATCTGCCTGAGGGTTATAAGCCTTTTCGGTTGGTTCCAACTTCATCATTTCCAGCTGCTTCAACTTAGTCTTTGCTGCTTGGATAACATCTGTTGGTACGCCCGCTAATTTAGCTACCTGCAATCCATAGCTTTGATTGGCCGCTCCTTGTTTCACTTGATGTAAAAAGACAATTTTATCGCCATGCTCAATTGCATCTAAATGTACATTAACTACTTTTTCATATAACTCTGGCAATTCAGTTAATTCAAAATAATGAGTGGCAAATAAAGTATATGCACCCAAATCACGAACTAACTTTTCAGCGCAGGCCCAAGCAAGCGAAAGTCCATCAAATGTACTGGTTCCTCGTCCTATTTCATCCATTAAGACCAAGCTATGTTCGGTCGCATTATTAAGAATATTCGCCGCTTCATTCATTTCAACCATAAAGGTCGAACGGCCTGATGCCAGATCATCCGATGCCCCTATTCGAGTAAAGACTTGATCAACCAAGCCTATTTCAGCACTTTCAGCAGGTACAAAACTACCCATATGAGCCATTAATACAATTAAGGCAACTTGTCGCATATAAGTTGATTTACCGCCCATATTAGGGCCTGTTATTAACATCAATCGTTGCGTGTGAGTAAAGCTTGCATCATTAGGACAAAAGGTTTGTTCGGTCACACCTTCAACAACAGGGTGACGTCCACCAGTTATATGTACAGCGCTGCTGGTAGAAAACTCTGGTGCAACATAATTGAGGCTGTCCGCACGCTCGGCTAAATTTACCAATACATCGACTTCGGCTAAGGCATTAGCAGACACTTCTAAAGCGGCTAAATCAGGTTCTATTTGCTCAAATAACCCTTCATATAAGCTTTTTTCTAGCGCTAAGGCTCGCTCATTGGCACTCAATACTTGGTCTTCAAAGCCTTTTAACTCTGGCGTAATATAGCGCTCAGCATTTTTTAGCGTTTGTCTGCGAACATATTCAGTCGGTACTTCAATATGATGTGAACGGCTGATTTCAATAAAATAACCATGTACGCGGTTATAGCCAACTTTTAGGGTTGACACACCAGTTCGTTCACGTTCACGTTGCTCAAGATCACTTAAGAATTGACTAGCACGATCTCTAATTGTGCGTAAATGGTCCAGCTCCTCGTTATAACCTTCAGCAATCACCCCTCCATCACGAATTAACACTGGTGGTTCGTCGATTAGCGCAGTTTGTAGTAAGTTTAGTAATTCAGGAAAGGTACCTAAGTCACGATCAAGCTGTATTAATCGCTGTGAATTTGAATCAGCAAGTAATTGATGTAAGCCAGGCAAAGCGTCTAATGTATTACGCAAATGCATAAAATCGCGCGGCCTAGCACTTCGCAGCGCAATACGAGCGACAATTCGTTCAATATCACCCAATTTCCGGATAATGCTTTGTAATGATTCTGATGTTTGCGTTTCAATAAACTGCTGAATTGCTTGTTGTCGCTGTTTTAAAATACTATGATTTCGTAATGGCCTTAATAACCAACGGCGTAATAATCGCGCGCCCATCGGGCTGACAGTTTTATCCAATACAGACAATAGTGTGTGCTCACGCCCGCCTGATAGATTTGTTTCTAATTCAAGATTACGGCGGGACTGAGGATCCAAGCGAATACTATCACTGGTTTTTTCAATACTTAAACCGCGGATATGAGGCAAAGCTGTTCGATGTGTTTCTTGTGCATAATTAAGCAAACAGCCTGCTGCAATCACCGCTAAATTCATATCTTCACAGCCAAAGCCATTTAAATCTTGAATTTGGAAATGTTCACATAAACGACGTTGAGCGGTCTCTTGTTCAAAATGCCAAGGCGGTAAACTACGTAACTGCTTAGAAAAATCGGCTAACGGATCTAATAAAGATTCACCCACTAAAATTTCTACTGCTTGTAAGCGAGCCAATTCTGCATGAAGTTCGGTCAAGGAGTCCAATTCACTCACTGTAAACCGCCCGCTACTCAGTTCAGCCGTGGCTAATCCATAGCGTCCTTTCTGCTCTGAAATTGCGACTAATAAGTTTTCATTTTTGCTATCTAATAAAGCCTCTTCCGTTAAGGTTCCTGGCGTTAATATTCTGACGACTTGCCGCTCAACAGGCCCTTTACTGGTTGCTGGGTCACCTATTTGCTCGCAAATCGCTACCGACTCACCAATATTGATTAATCGCGACAAATACGAGTCTGCAGCATGATAAGGTATACCCGCCATTGGAATTGGCGTGCCATTACTATTGCCTCGTGCAGTCAGCGTAATATCTAATAATTCTGCCGCTTTATGTGCATCATCATAAAACATCTCATAAAAGTCACCCATACGATAAAACAATAAGTAATCGGGATTTTCAGCTTTAATACGCAGATATTGCGTCATCATTGGAGTATGATTTTGTTTTTTAGTCATGGGCATAGTTTATATCATGCAAACAATTTCTGAAGAGCAACTTTACCGTTCTACCGAGTTACTCGCATTCACACTAAGACAATTTGATTTAACATTGGCATGTGCAGAATCATGTACAGGAGGGTGGCTAGCAAAATGTTGTACTGATCTTGCGGGCAGTTCCTCTTGGTTTGATGGTGGTATCGTTAGCTATAGTAATCAATTTAAACATGACTTTCTCGGCGTTAAACAACAAACATTAGATCAATTCGGGGCCGTTAGCGAACAAACTGCTATCGAAATGGCACAGGGTATACTCGCTAGTACATCTGCGGACATTAGCGTCGCAATCACCGGTGTTGCTGGCCCCGGTGGTGGTTCAAAAGCTAAACCTGTCGGCACAGTTTGGTTCTCCTGGCAAACAAAACAAGGCCGAGTAATAACAGCGCAACATCACTTTGACGGCGACCGACAATCAATAAGAAGCCAAGCCGTTATGGTTGCATTACAAGGTATAATCAAAAACGCTAGAGACTGATTCGTATCTGTGGGATAATCGCGTATTTATTCACACTTTTGGACTCGACAATGGCGACAGCAATGGACGATGGCAAGAAAAAAGCACTTGGTGCAGCACTTGGCCAAATCGAAAAGCAATTTGGTAAAGGTGCCGTCATGCGTTTGGGTGACTCAGCTGCCGCTCGTGATATTGATGCGGTATCAACAGGCTCAATCGGTCTTGATGTCGCCTTAGGCATCGGTGGTTTACCCCGCGGTCGAGTTGTCGAAATCTATGGCCCAGAATCTTCTGGTAAAACGACATTAATACTACATGCTA
>OJGP01000036.1_pt1 | contig 29861 bp, 24 predicted proteins | sample 1594701 | NCBI WGS metagenome assembly OJGP01 (sample SAMN05416863, study PRJEB24817) | seawater metagenome | isolation source: Sea water | place: Canada:Atlantic | collected 2013-11 | reverse complement strand
ACACAGAGTAGATCGTCGGCAGCGTCAGATGTGTATAAGAGACAGGGTTTGAAATCGAATTTCTTTAACGATAAAACGAAAGATAAATAGTGCTTATATCAGCGCGAAGGGCCCTGTATACCACTAGTAGAACTAGGATCTATTACTAAGTATTTGTAATAAATGAATAATCTTGTTTGAAGTGAACTTTGCTCTAGTTTATTCCTCTAACTATCAAGGAATTTCCTGATTATCTATTGGGAAAAACATTGTATTGTGACGAGTAACTTTAATTTGGAGAAAAAGATGCGTGTTTTAAGAATAGGGCTGATGGCTGTTGTTGCAATAGTTAGTCAGGTTGTCTTAGCGGATGTGATTGATGTTAAATTACATTATGTCGGACCAACGGAAGGCAGTGTATGGCTAGGGGTTCAACAAGGCTTAGAAGAAGCTAATGTTCAAGGTGAGTTTTTAGGGCAAACATACAGTTTACAAGCAGAGACAACCGAAGAGTTGGCTAAAACAAAAACCCCTATTACTGCTATTTTGGTGGCAGGAGATCAGCAACAGATATTAGCGATAGCGCATAATGCTAAGTATGCTCACATTCCCGTGCTTAACTTGCTTTCAGATAATAATGATTTACGCAAAGCTTGTTTAGCTAACCTACTAAACCTTCCCGCTAGTGAACAGATGAAACAAGATGCATTGGAGCAATGGTTAGCTAAACATCCAGAATCTAAAGCGCATGTTCAAGGCTGGCACGAGGACTTTAGAAAATTTGCTGCTAGCCAATTAAATAGCCGTTTTAAAAAGTCTCACGGTATTGTGATGGATAATGATGCATGGTCCGGCTGGGCTGCAGTTAAATTATTATCTGACACGGTAGCTCGAAACCAAACAGATGATGCCGCTGTAATATTAAATTATTTAAGAAATGAGATTGCTTTCGATGGTCAAAAAGGTGCTGGCGCAACGTTTAGGGATACTGGGCAGTTACGTCAATTGGTCTTAATTGTTGAGGATAATAAACTTGTTGCTGAAGCTCCTCTTCGTGGAGTGAAAGGCGGATTAGATAGTCTTGGTTTGAAAAGTTGTAAATAAGGAATAATAAAATGAAATTAAAACAGTTATTAATGTCATCACTTATCTTGGTTAGTGCTTCAGCATGGGCTGAGCCGACGTATCGATTATTTGTTACTAATGAAAAAAGTAATTCTGTCAGCGTTATTGATTCACGTACTAATGAGATCGAAACAACACTGGAAATTGGTGACCGCCCTCGAGGGATAGGCTTATCGCCTGATCAAAAAATATTGTATGTTGCATTGAGTGAAGAAAATGCAATTGCAATGGTCGATGTAAAAACACTAGAAACCATTGGTAAGCTACAAGCTGGTGAAGATCCTGAAACATTTGATGTGCACCCTAACGGAAACTTATATTTATCAAATGAAGATGATGCTAAAGCAACGGTAATAAACCCTGAAACAGGAAAAATTATTGAAGAAATACGCGTTGGACTTGAGCCTGAAGGTGTGGCTGTATCGCCAAGAGGTGATGTTGTATTGGTGACCAGTGAGTCAACAAATATGGTTCATGTGATAGATGTTGAAGCGCATAAGGTTATTGCAAATATTTTAGTAGCTGCCCGCCCACGAGGCCTTGCATTTAATAATGAGGGTAGTCTTGCTTATGTGAGTAGTGAGATAGGTAATGAGCTAGCTATTATTGATATGAGCACGTATAAAATCATCAAAAAGGTTATTGTTGATGTACCAAAATCTAAACCTATGGCAATTAAGCTGAGTCCAGATAATAAAACGCTTTATATGACCACAGGTCGTGCAGCTAAGGTTGTTGTTATGGATGCTGAAACATTAGCTATTAAAGCGACTATTGATGTAGGTAAGCGCGTATGGGGTGAAGAAATTAGCCGCGATGGCTCTCGGATTTACACTGCGAATGGCGTGAGTAATACCGTTTCCGTTGTTGATACAGCTGCGAATATATCAATTAAGGAAATCGAAGTAGGAAAAGGACCATGGGGCTTAGTGATTGATGATTAATTTCTGACAGATAAGTTCAAAAATTAGAACCCGATAATTGCAATGAATTATCGGGTTTTTTTATTGTATGATGTTTTGTTGTGAGCTGATAGCACGGTATGATGATGTGATGATAATGATTCAACGATATATTGATTTGTGCTTGTTTAAAGCAAGCCCAGCCGACATGCCTGCTTCGGCTAGTTTATTGAAGTTAACGTTATTGGTTTATTTTGCAGTTGGCGTAGCAATAAGTCTGGTCGATATGAGCTGGACAATGAGCCTCTTTAGCAGCTTTTCTGATATGATTTTTATGATTATTGCTGTGGGTTTATTATTGAAAGTCTACGGCCTACAAACACGGTTTCAACAAACCTTAATGGCTCTATCGGGGGCGGGGATCTGTCTCGGTTTACTCAGTTTGCCTGTTGTGATGTGGTTTAACAGTCTTGCTGAAATGGAGCAGGCCAGTAGTTATGCGATGTTATTTATGGTTATCATTATGTTTTGGAGCTTGATGATAACGTCTCATATTTTTCGCTATGCCTTAGATATAAGCGTCGGTTTTGCAACGGTAATAACCGTTATTTATACCGTCCTTTCTTTACTAGTCTTAGGTTTAACAATGTCAGGAGTTGCCTAGTGCATATTCATATTTTAGGTATTTGTGGCACGTTTATGGGTGGGGTTGCCTTATTAGCCCGTGAATTGGGAATGACAGTCTCTGGATCAGATGCCAATGTGTATCCTCCGATGAGCGATCAACTTGAGGCCGCAGGAATTGAATTACAGCAAGGCTATTTGCCTGAACACCTAGATCCAGCCCCTGACTTGATTGTAATGGGTAATGCCATGTCTCGAGGGAATCCAGCTGTCGAGTATGCGTTAAATAAAGGTTTACCATATATCTCTGGTCCACAATGGTTGGCAGAGAATGTTCTTCAAGGTAAATGGGTTTTAGCAGTATCAGGAACCCATGGTAAAACATCAACAAGTAGTCTATTAGCATGGATTTTGGAAGATGCAGGAATGGAACCTGGTTTCTTAATTGGTGGTGTGCCAGGTAATTTTGGTAAAACAGCCCGTTTAGGTAATACGCCTTTTTTCGTTATTGAAGCAGATGAATATGACACGGCTTTCTTTGATAAGCGATCAAAGTTTGTTCACTATCACCCTCGTACTTTAGTCATCAATAATCTTGAGTTTGATCATGCGGATATTTTTGATGATCTTGCTGCAATACAAAAACAGTTTCATCATGTAGTGAGAACAGTCCCTTCAGAAGGATTACTTATTACCCCTTCCCATGATGACGCGATTGAAAAAGTAATTCGAATGGGCTGCTGGACACCCCAACAAACAATCGGCCTAAATGAAGGACAATTACAGGCTAAGAATATTAGTGATGATGGCGGACAGTTTGATGTCGTCTATGCCGGAAAACAAGAGGGCAGTGTTAACTGGTCTCTGCTAGGCCAGCACAATGTCTGTAATGCATTAGCTGCCATTGCAGCAGCTCGTCACGTAGGAGTGACAATTAAGCAGGCCTGTGAAGCTTTGGCTAGCTTTAAGGGTATAAAACGAAGGATGGAGTTGCTAGGAGAAGTTCGTGGCGTACGCGTCTATGATGACTTTGCTCATCACCCCACTGCAATAGCTACAACGATTAATGGTTTGAGAAAAAATATTGGTGCTCGTAAATTAATCGCTATTCTCGATCCTCGATCAAATACGATGAAAATGGGCATTCATCAGCAGGCATTAGCAGACTCGCTACAAGAGGCTGATCGTGTCATTTTATTTGAAGATGCTGATGTTGCAATGTCATTAGACACGGTTGCAGAACAATTAGGTGATACAGCAATAGTAAAAACGACTGTTGATGACATTATTAGTATGGTTTGCACGGAAGCGCAACAAGGTGATGAGGTATTGATTATGAGTAATGGTGGATTTGATGGTATTCATCAGCGTTTACTGCAGGCATTGGCTAAGTAATGACTGATAATAAACAAATTTCTATAGCGCTAACAGGCGCTTCAGGTGCACCATATAGTCAACGTCTGCTTAATGTTTTATTAGGTCAGGGTATTACTGTACATCTAATGATTTCAGCTGCAGCACGCATTGTGTTTTCAGATGAACTGGATTGGAAATTACCTGCACGAGCAAGTGATGTTCATAAGTATTTGGTGGATAAGTTTGATTGTGCTCCTGAATTATTAAAGGTTTATGGCGAACAACAATGGAGTTCACCATTAGCGAGTGGTTCTCATAAAGTGGCTACGATGATTGTATGTCCTTGTACTATGGGAACATTGTCCTCTATTGCAGTGGGTAGTAGTGATAATTTGATTAACCGAGCTGCCGATGTGATGTTAAAAGAAAATCGAAAGCTGATCCTTGTACCACGAGAGGCACCATTTTCAGCCATTCATTTAGAAAATATGCTCAAACTAGCGCGACTTGGCGTGTGTATCTTACCGCCTAATCCTGGTTTTTATTATAAGCCAACGCAATTATCTGAGATCGTAGATTTTGTTGTCGCACGAATACTCGACCAAGCAGAGATTGAGCATCAACTTCAGCCTCGCTGGGGGGAATAACTCCATCTCACTTACCTAATAATTTGCGTATAATTAGCCGTTAATAAACTCGCTTGGGAAATTAAAGCTATGTCAGATATAGAAATTGCACAGCAAGCAACAATGAAACAAATTATCCCGCTAGCTGAGCAGCGTTTAGGCCTTAGCCCACTTCAACTTGACCCTTATGGTCACTATAAAGCCAAAGTATCATTGGATGTGATGACTGAGCTGGAAGATAAGCCTGATGGGAAGCTTATCTTGGTCACAGCAGTCAGTCCGACTCCTGCCGGTGAAGGTAAAACGACCACAACAATTGGTTTGAGTGATGCATTAAACCGTATTGGTAAAAAGTCGATGGTATGTGTTCGCGAGCCTTCGATGGGACCTTGTTTTGGAATGAAGGGGGGCGCTGCTGGTGGTGGTTATGCTCAGGTTGTGCCTATGGAAGATATTAACCTTCATTTTACCGGTGATTTACACGCAATCAGTGCAGCACATAATTTACTATCAGCGATGATTGATAACCATATTCATCATGGTAATAGTTTGAACTTAGATGTGCGTAAAATCACGTGGGGACGTGTGCTTGATATGAATGATCGTGCGCTGAGACAAATTAATATAGGCCTTGGCGGTACTGCAAACGGATTCCCTCGTGAGGATGGTTTTGACATTGTAGTTGCTTCGGAAGTGATGGCAATCCTATGTCTATCAAGTTCTCTAAGTGAATTGAAACAGCGTTTAGGTAATATTTTAATTGGCTATTCAGTCGATGGAACAGCTCGATTAGCCAAAGATCTGAAAGCTCATGGTGCGATGACAGCACTTCTGAAAGAAGCAATTAAACCAAATTTAGTTCAAACCTTAGAAAATAATCCTGCCTTCGTTCATGGCGGACCATTTGCCAATATTGCACATGGTTGCAATACTGTTATAGCAACAAAAATGGCACTAAAATTAAGTGATTATGTCGTGACTGAGGCAGGCTTTGGTGCTGATCTTGGTGCAGAGAAGTTTATTGATATTAAATGCCGTAAAGCTGACATAAAACCTGATATCGCGGTTGTAGTTGCTACTGTAAGAGCATTGAAGTATCACGGTGGAGTTGAAACTAAAGACCTATCGACTGAAAACCTAACTGCATTAGAACAGGGAATGGATAATCTAAAACGCCACCTTTCCAATATGCAGGATCAATTTGGCTTGAAATGTATTGTAGCAATCAATCATTTTTTACAAGATACAGATGCCGAGATTGATCTAGTTAAAACAACAGTTGAAGCATATGGCGCGGAAGCTTTTATTGCAAAACATTGGGCAGACGGTGGTGCTGGGGCTGAGGAATTAGCACATGCTGTTGTGGCAAGCTTGAATGAAAATACTAAAAGCTGTCAGTTCCTTTACGAGGATGACTTGCCTTTAGTAGATAAAATTTCAGCTGTCGCGAATAAGATTTATGGTGCTAGTGATGTTACTGCAGATAGGAAAGTATTGGCTAAGATTGCTTTGTTTAGCGAAACTCATGCTCATGTACCTGTTTGTATGGCAAAAACGCCGTATTCATTTAGCAGTGATCCTAGTTTACGTGGTGCACCACAAGGTCATACATTGACCATTCGTGATGTGCGATTGTCTCGTGGAGCAGAGTTCTTGGTGGTGTTATGTGGTGATATTATGACTATGCCAGGCTTACCTAAGCAACCAGCTAGTGAACGTATTGATATTAGTGATGGTGGTGAGATTAGCGGGCTTTTCTAACATTTACTTTGATAGATATAAAAAAGGGGACTAGTGAAAATTCACTAGTCCCCTTTTTATTTACTACTACTTATTTTGGATTGATTTTTTCTAGCTTCCAAATTTCATTATTGTATTCTTCCATTGTACGGTCAGTAGAGAATTTTCCACTATATGCCGTGTTCAGAATACTCATCGATATCCAGCGCTGTTGGTCTTGATAGGCTAGGCCAGCTTGATACTGAGCATCGATATAGCTACGAAAATCAGCAATCGTCATCCAAGGATCATTATGGCTTGTGAATGCATTGATGATATTTCCGAAGCGATTAGGTTCAGTTTGGTTAAAGTGACCACTTTCTAGCAGATTAACAACACGTTTTAGGTCTTCATCTTGCGAGATGATCGCCCTAGGATTATAGTTAATACGCTGTTGCTCGACTTCTTTTTCATCCAAGCCAAATAAGAAGAAATTATCATCGCCTACTTCTTCAAGAATTTCGATGTTAGCACCATCTAATGTTCCGATAGTGATAGCACCATTCATCATGAATTTCATATTACCAGTACCAGAAGCTTCTTTACCTGCAGTTGATACTTGCTCAGATAGATCCGCTGCAGGACAAATTATTTCCATTGCTGATACTTGGTAATTAGGTAAAAATACCACTTTCAATTGGTCGCCAATTTGTGGGTCGGAGTTAATGACATCCCCCACATTATTGATGAGCTTAATGATATCTTTTGCCATTGCATAACCAGGCGCAGCTTTACCACCAAATAAAACACAACGTTTAGCTAAGCCTTCTGTATCACCACGTTTAATACGATCATAAAGATGAATAACGTGTAATACATTGAGAAGTTGACGTTTGTATTCATGAATACGTTTTACCTGAATATCAAATAAGGCATCGGTATTAAATGTGATACCACAAGCTTTTTGAACAAGATCGGCTAGACGTTGTTTATTCGACTTTTTAGCTTGATGCCATTTTTGTTTAAATTCTGGCTTATCAGCATAGGGTGCCAATTTTTTAAGCTGACTAAGATCAGAAATCCACTTATCGCCAATAGTCTCGGACAATAATTGCTTAAGCTCAGGGTTACACCAGGCCATCCAACGTCGTTGAGTGACACCATTGGTTTTGTTATTGAATTTTTTAGGCCATAGTTGATAGAAATCATTAAATAAGCCTTTTTTCAACAGTTCGGAGTGTAATGCTGCAACACCGTTAACTGAGAAACTACCCACAATGGCTAAGTGTGCCATACGAACATTCTGATGATGTCCTTCTTCGATAATAGACATACGAGCTAGGCGATCTTTGTCACCAGGCCATCGGCGTGCTACTTCACTTAAGAAACGGGCATTAATTTCGTAGATAATCTCTAAAACACGAGGTAATAAGCGACCAAACATATTCACTGACCAGCGTTCAAGAGCTTCAGGTAATAAGGTGTGGTTTGTGTAGGCCATTGTTTCTGTGGTTATTTTCCAAGCTGCATCCCATTCAAGGTAATGCTCATCCATCAATAGGCGCATTAATTCAGCAACGGCAACAGTAGGATGCGTATCATTCAATTGAAAACAGTTTTTCTCAGCAAAATTGTCGAAATTTTCGCTGTGTGTAGTGACCCAATAATCAAGAATGTCTTGCAAACTTGCTGATGCAAGGAAGTATTGCTGACGTAAACGTAACTCTTTACCGTTCTCACTGGTGTCATTTGGATATAGCACCATGCTGATGTTTTCAGCTTCGTTTTTACTTGCAACGGCATCGGTGTATGAACCTGCATTGAAATCTTCTAGGTTGAATTCATCCGTTGCTTCTGATTTCCATAGACGCAGTTTATTAACAGTGCCATTTTGGTAACCTGGGATAGGCATATCATAAGGAATGGCTAATACATCGTTGGTATTGACCCAATGAACACGTGTTTTTCCATCGCTATTTTTATGGAATTCAGTGTGGCCACCAAATTTAATATTTTGCGTAAATTCGGGACGTTCAAGTTCCCATGGGTTTCCATCGCGTAGCCAATGGTCAGGCATCTCGACTTGATTGCCATCATCTATACTTTGCTGAAACATGCCATATTCATAACGAATACCATAACCTGTTACAGGCAACTGAAGTGTGGCACAGCTATCAATAAAACACGCAGCAAGACGGCCTAGACCACCATTACCAAGTCCAGCATCATGTTCCAATTCAGTTAGTTCTTCAAAGTTTAAACCGAGGTCATTCATGGCTTTTGTTACAGTGTCTTCCAAGCCTAAATTAAGTGCTGCATTACCCATGGCACGGCCCATAAGAAATTCCATTGACAGGTAATATGCTTGTTTACATTTAGACTCAGCATAAGTGTGTTTTGTGTGTTTCATGCGTTCGAATAAACGATCGCGTAATGTGAGTGCAATGGAACTGTATAAATAGTGACCAGAAGCACAGCCCTTGTCTTGAGCAAGATGGTTGCCGTAATAGCTTTTAAAGTCATGTTTTAGTGACTGTTTGTCCATGCCTAGTTCTGGAGTGTCATATAAGTCGACATTGGGATTCACTGTGCATGCATAGCGAGGGCTCATAGTAGGAGGGCCTGTATTAAGGTTAAATAAAAATTAGTTTTTGTCTGGGTAGAAGCTAATAAAACCATCTCGATTGGGCATTATTATCTTGGGTAGAGACTCTTCATTGAGTTCTATATCGATCGGGATTATACCATCTTGGCTTAAAATATAGGCAGACAATGAATAAACCTGATCGGGCGTTAAAGAAAAGGGAGCATTAATAGGCATTGCACGGCGAATATAATCAAATAAGGAGGTGGCATAGGGCCAGTAACTATTGACGGTTTTCTCTGGATAAGTAGAATTTAGTGAGCCAACTTCCCCGACTAATGGCTCTGCACTGGCGCCAATTGCCCCTGGTCCATGACAAGAAGAACATTTTTGATAAAAGAGCTTAGCTCCTTGTGCTGCAGATCCTTTTCCAACGGGTAGGCCTTTACCATCTGGTGTTATCGTGAGATTAAATTGTGATTGTTGACTGAGCTCGTTAGCATCATTGCCTAGTAGTTGATGCGAGTCTACTGCAAAACAGGCTTGTGATAATAAAAGAAGCAGACTGGCTCTAAAAACCATAAACATGATTGATATCTCCTTCTTCAGTAATTTCCCAACTAATAATAGCATTGTAGTGGAAAAACCCGTGTTTACCTCGGTTGGTAATTAATGCTTCTCGAGTTGGTTGAACATAGCCTGAATCATCAGTTGCCCGACTTTGTAAAATGGCATATTCACCTTGCCATTTCCACGCTAAGTTAAAACGAGTGAAGGCTTTATCAAGGATTGGGCCTTGTAATTCTGCATCGACCCATGAATCACCACCATCAGTAGATATTTCAACGCGTGCTATTTTGCCTCGTCCAGACCAAGCTAGACCAGAGATTTGATAAATTCCAGGGTTATCTGGCAGCATCATACCTAATGAAGGTGTGGTGATCAGTGATTTAGCTTCATTAATAAAGCTAAACTGACGCGCTTTACCATCAGCCAACAGGTCAGTATATTGCGAGGTTTCATCTCGTGTCATTGCTGGTTGCTCGCTTAAGCGAAGTTGCCTTAACCACTTAACATTTAAAACGCCCTCCCAACCTGGCAGAACTAAACGCATTGGATAACCATTTTCAGGGCGCAAACGTTCACCATTTTGATACAATGCGAGCAAGGCATCATCAAGCAGTTTTTCAATTGGAATACTAATGTTTAATGCCGCAGCATCAGCTCCTTCAGCAATGACCCACTTTGCTGAAGGTTTTATTCCTGCTTCTTCAAGTAATAATTTAAGCGGAATACCTGTCCATTCGGCATTTGAGACTAATCCATGTGCATAACCGGCTTGTGATTGAATAGGATTACTGCGCCAGCCACTATTACTATTACCGCCACACTCAATAAAGCAAGTACGCGAGACCATGGGGTAGCGCATCAAACTTTTAACATCAAAGCTTAGTGGCCTATCGACTAAGCCATCGATTAGCAGGATATGTTGAGTAGGATCTATCTGAGGTACACCATTATGGTGACGCTCGAAATGCAGACCATTTGGGGTTATTGTGCCTTGCAGAGCATGAAGGGGCGTCCAAGATACGCCATTACCGAGCGCATCAGGATTTGCAGATATCCAGCGAATAATCTGTTGTTCATGAGAAGAGGGCTGACCGTAATTGCTAAAATCAGCACCTGGAACACGCATCCAGTGTGGCAAATTATCAGGAAGTTCAAGTTTGTCTGCATTAGCAAGAATAGGCAGACTAAAAGAGCCTGCAAATGCCCCGCCTAAAGCTGTTTTTTGTAAAAACTGGCGACGACTTTGTGTTGAATCTTCAGACATAATTGCTCCTTTATTTATCTGATCTGTTCGATATCCTGTTCGGTTTTTGATTCATTATTATCAGCTAAAAACCATTTATCAAGCTGCGTAATCGCTTCTTCTTTACCTGTTCTTTTTAACGATGAAAACAGTTGGGCGGAAGCTGTCAAATTTTTACTTTTCAGTTCCGCAGTAACTTTATGTAAGGTTGCCATTGCAGCGCCGTGTTTCAATTTGTCGGACTTTGTGAGCAAAATATGAACGTCTAAATTAGCTTTGTTAGCCCATAGAATCATTTGCAAGTCGAATTCTTTAAGGGGATGACGGATGTCCATCATTAACATCAAACCTTGCAATGTTTTACGTGTTTCGAGGTATTTCCCTAGTGTTTGCTGCCAACGAATTTTCATTTGTTCAGGCACTTTTGCGTAGCCGTAGCCGGGTAAATCAACTAAGGCACGTTGCTCATCTATCGCAAAGAAGTTGATCATTTGCGTTCGACCTGGCGTTTTACTAATGCGCGCTAATGATTTTTGATCGGTGATTGTATTAATGGCGCTTGATTTTCCAGCATTAGAACGACCCGCAAATGCGACTTCAATCCCCGTGTCAGGTGGAAGTTCAGATAGTTGGGTAGCGCTTATTGTGTAATGTGCTTGGCGATAAATTTGTGACATTATGATGGGCTCTTGGTGCAAAAATACGTGAATAAGAGTAGCATATTCAGAGTTTTGTTTAGTGAATGTTCTTTATAGGAATAACAATGAAAAAATTGTTTATGGCAACAATGGTGTGTTTCTCGATAGTCACTGCGACATCGACAATGGCTGCAGGCGATGCTTCAGCTGGAAAAGGTAAGGCGGCAGTATGTGCTGCATGTCATGGTGCAGATGGTAATAGTCCTTCAAATCTATTTCCAAAACTAGCTGGTCAGGGCGAATCTTATCTAGTTAAACAATTACAAGAATTTAAAAGTGGCGCTCGAAGTAATGCTGTAATGGCACCTATGGTGGCGGCATTAAGCAAGCAAGATATGGCTGATTTAGCTGCTTATTATGCCAGTAATAAAACCACTCCTGGTGCAGTTTCTAAAGAATTAGTTGAAGCAGGACAACAAATTTTCCGTGCTGGTAATAAGGAAACGGGTCTCCCTGCTTGTATGGCATGTCATGGTCCTACTGGCGCAGGTGTACCTGCTGCAAAATGGCCAGCATTAGCGGGACAGCATAGCGCTTATATTGAAGCACAACTGCATGCATTCTCTGCGGGTACACGTAGTAATGATACTAATAGTATGATGCGTGACATTGCTGGCAAGATGACAGAGGATGAAGTGAAAGCTGTATCTGCCTATGTTGCTGGATTGCATTAATCTATAAACTGCAAAAAAGCCGTATGGTCAACCACCATGCGGCTTTTTTTATATTTATACTATCTCAATAAAATTGGCTTAAGTTGATGTCTGAAAAAAATAATTCCCCGCGTTATACGCTAGGACAGAGAATATTCTATTTTTTAGGATCGATGGACTTGGCTATTACTCTGTTATTAGCCTTAGCTGTAGCCTCAATTATCGGTACGGTTTTACAACAAAACCAACCCTATACCGATTATCTAATTAAATTCGGACCATTTTGGTTTGAAGTTTTCGAGACTGCGGGCTTATATGATGTTTATAGTGCTTTGTGGTTTTTGGCTATTTTGTGTCTACTGGTTCTGTCAACATCGGTCTGTGTAATTCGTAATACACCCACTATGTTGAAAGATATGTGGAACTTACGCACTCATGTGCAAGAAAAATCATTACAAGCCATGCATCATAGTCAGCAGTGGGGTGTTTCATCTACCCTGGGTGACGCTGTTTCAAATACACAAGCTGAATTAGAAAGCCAAGGTTTCCGAGTCAAACAAACACCAAAAGAAGAGGGTGTTGTATTAATTTCAGCAATGCGAGGCGGTATGAACCGTCTAGGTTATGTCTTTACGCATTTAGCCATTATCGTTATTTGTTTAGGTGGACTATTAGATAGTAATCTCTATTTGAAGTTGGCTGAATGGCAGGGAAAAATAAGCGTTGAAACACGTGATTTACCTACCAGTAAGATCCCTGACAAGAGTCGATTAGCCCCTGGTTATCAAGCTTTTCGAGGCAGCATTCACATTCCCGAAGGCCGAACGTCTGAGGTGGCTTTTGTTGCGATGCGAGATGGTTATTTAGTACAGGAACTTCCATTTAAAGTAAAAGTAAAAGATTTTCGTATTGAACATTATGCAACCGGTCAGCCTAAATCATTTGAATCTGACTTGGTAGTGTATGACGATGATCTTACTGCACCATTAGAACAAACTATTTCCGTCAACCATCCGCTAATATATAAAGGTTATGCTATTTATCAAGCAAGTTTTAGTGATGGTGGAACAGGGCTGACATTAGATGCTTGGCCATTAAATAAGCAAGCGGGTAATGATACGGTTACTTTTGAAACGAAAGTGTTTGAAAATAGAAAAATGCACTGGGGAGAAGATAGCGTCCAATTAGAAGTGACCGCTTTTCGGCCCTTTAATATCAACCCAGATCCTACTGAAGATGATGTTAAACGGCTTAGAAATTTCGGCCCTAGTTTTGGGTTTAAATTACGCAGTAAAACAGGTGAAGCAAAAGAGTATTTGAACTATATGCTACCAGTGCCCCGCAATGGCCGTGATTTTTACCTAAGCGGTGTTCGAAATAGCCCTGCGGATGAGTTTGCTTATTTATATTTACCGCTAGATAGTGACGGCGAATTAGTGGGGTTTAACCAATTCCTATCTGTGCTTCATGATAATGATAAAGTTAAGCAAGTTGCAAAAACAATGATGCTTGAAACTTTAGCATCAGTAAAAAATAACGATGAAACCTTAGAGCAAAATCTACAACGTACCCTAACTATGTTAGTTAAAATGTTTATTCGTGGTGGTTTTGTCGAAGTGACTGAGTTTATAGAAACGTCATTACCTGAAGCTGAAAAAGAAACACTTGGCCCAGCATACCTAAGTATGTTGCGTGAAATGTTGGCGCGTCTCTATTTTAATGATTTAATAGAAATTGACACAACTGAACAAGAGCGTGATGCACAGCTGTTATTTTTACAAGATTCAGTTGATGCTATAGGTAGCTTTTCTCGTTATGGTTCACCAGTGTATTTGGAGTTAACAGATTACCAACACGTACAGGCGAGTGGTTTACAGATTGCACGTTCTCCAGGAAAGCCAATTGTTTACTTTGGCTGTGCTTTATTAATTATCGGGGTTTTTGTTTTATTCTATCTGCCACAACGACGTTTGTGGGTAAGAGTAAATAAAGAGAACAATGGCTCGAATATCTTACTAGCAGGCATGAGTAACCGTAACCCACGTGAGTTTGATCAATATTTTGAGCAAATCGCTCAACAATTGAAATTGAAAGTAGGGAACTCTAGCGTTAAATAGGGTTCTTAACTTGAGTAGAATTTAGAGAATAAATAATGACAATTAAGAGTGGGATGATTAATAACGAAACGAGTAGCCCTGTTGATCAGTGGTTATGGCGCGGGCTAATGCTGCTTGCTGCCATTGTGCTGATTAATCGCTATATCGATATCTTAGACAGTTATGAGTTATCAATCACCGTATTTACGGCTGTTTGTTTAGCACTTTTGGGGCAAAATTGGCCGGGTTTTCGCCGCCATGTGGTGGTGGTTTCAGTATTAAGCTTTTTAGGGGTTCAACGCTATGGTTCTGATCTGGGTCTAGCTGAAACAGACTTCTTATTGAACTTTATTTTAGCGAGTCAATCAGCCTTTATGTGGATGAGTGCGCTATTTGTTATGGCGACCTTTGCTTACTTTGTGGGATTGTTATTCAGATCACCCTTTACAGAAAAAGTAGGCTCTGCCTTAACGTGGTCAGCAATGACGATGGGCATGGTAGGTTTAATGGTTAGGTGGCGTGAGTCATATTTAATCAGTCCTGATGTTGGCCATATTCCAGTTAGTAATTTATATGAAGTGTTCATCTTATTTGCAGTCATTACTGCACTACTTTATCTATACTATGAACGTCGTTATCAAACGCGTAGCTTAGGTGGCTTTGTTTTATTAGTTATCAGTGCTTCAGTTGCCTTCCAGCTTTGGTATGCTTTTGAGAAACAGGCCCATGAAATTCAACCATTAGTCCCTGCATTGCAGAGTTACTGGATGAAAATTCATGTGCCGGCTAACTTTGTTGGTTATGGTGCCTTTGCTATGGCAGCAATGATCGGCGTTGCTTACTTATTAAAATCATGGCGACAAGAAATTAAACCCCAAGGTATTTTAGCCACAGCACTTCCAGATTTATCCATGATGGATGACTTGATGTATAAGGCCATTTCTCTAGGGTTTGCCTTTTTCACTGTTGCGACTGTATTAGGTGCTTTATGGGCCGCAGAAGCATGGGGTGGATACTGGTCATGGGATCCAAAAGAAACGTGGGCACTTATTGTTTGGTTGAATTACGCGGCATGGTTGCATATGCGAATGACGAAGGGCTGGAATGGACGACCTATGGCTTGGTGGGCGGTTATTGGCTTGTTTGTCACCTTGTTTGCCTTCTTAGGTGTCAATATGTTTTTGTCAGGTTTACACTCCTACGGCACACTGTAAAACTCGATAGATAGTGTTAAAAATTAAAAGGATATAAAGTATGAATAAAATGGTTAAAGCAGCATTATTTCTTGCAGCATCAATTGTGCCTCTAACATCAATGGCAATGCCCGAAGCATTTATTGATGGTGTTCATTACAAAGCGACACCAACAAGGCTTGCAACAAGTGATGATAATAAAATTGAAGTAATAGAATTATTTTCGTACAGTTGTCCTCACTGTTTTAAGCTTGAGCCAGAAGTGAAAAAATGGAAAGAATCATTAGCTGAGAATGTAAGCTTTATTCAAGTTCCTGCTATTTTCCGTGATAGTTGGATGCAGCTGGCTAGAATATTTTATGCTGCTGAAGCTACCGGTGATTTGGAAACCTTACACCCATTAATATTTAATGCTATTCATGTTGAAAAGCGTCGGTTACAAACAGAAGAACAGTTATTAGATTTTGTTGCAGAACAAGGTATCGACCGTGATGGTTTTGAAAAAATGATGAATTCAATGACGGTAAGATTAAAGGTGAAAAAAGCACTAGTACTAAGCCAAAAATCAGGCGTTACAGGTGTACCTTCAATGATAATTAATGGTCAATATCGTACTGATGCACCATTAGCAGGCGGTATGACTGAGATGCTTAACACTGTTGATTTCTTGATTCAAAAACAAGCCAACTAATAAATATAGGTTACTCATCAGTATAGTATTTTCTATCTGATGAGCAGCCGTTAGCTCTCGACGCTACACTTATTTCGCCCTGATTCTTTAGAACGGTACAGAGCAGTATCAGCACGTTTAAATACATCATCAATTGTATCATTAGGACGGAAGGTTGCTAGGCCAGCCGAGGCCGTGATCGGTACTGGATTATTTTCATAATGAAACTTTGAGGTTGCTATTTTCTCACGAATTTTATTAGCAAGAATAAGTGCATCTTCTAACCTTGTTTCTGGGAATATTCCGACAAATTCTTCACCACCGAATCGAGCAATAAAGTCAGCATCGCGAGTGGCTTGCTGAAATATACGAGCGATCGTTTTTAATACTTTATCGCCGGCAGCATGGCCATAATTATCATTAACGCGTTTAAAAAAGTCGATATCCCAGATAATGATGCTAAGTGGTTTTTGATAGCGTTGCCAGCGAGTGTATTCTCTTTCGAGGTTTTCATTAAGTGCTTGTCTGTTCCAAATATTGGTGAGCGCATCTTTAAGGGCTAATTCGCGAGACTTTTCTGCTGATTCGCGTAATGCACTGCTTTCTTCTTCCATCGCGTGTATGCGTTGATTAAGTGCCTTAATTTGCTTTTGAGATTGCGTATAACGATTATGATCTGATTTCTGATACTTCTCAAAATGTTGATTGAGCACATCTAGCCTGTCACTAACCGATGTTTTTAACTGCTCTAAATCATTCGCTTCTTCTACATGGTTACGGAGCCCCGAGACCTCTTGCTCAACCGCTTGGCTAATGACATTTCGTTCTTTAAATGCTTTGGTATCATCATCGCCGGTTTGCCTAATATGTTTATCAAGTTCACTCAAACGAGAAGTAAGTGCCTTTAAGAACTCTTCATACTCTTTCTTTTCAGTTACAGCTTGTGATCCTAATGTACTAATGATGTCTGCTATATCACTGATAATTTCTGGAAGCTGCTCATCATCGATACCTGTTTCAATGCTATGGCGAATCTTAGTCGCTTTTTTACTTAAGTCATTAGGTAGAGATAGCCGCTCTAATAATGCCATTAAAACCAAATGAGTTGGCGTATCTACATTGTCAGTGTTATCTGCTTGTATCTGTTTGATTTCATCTTGTTCCTGAATGGGTTCAGGAACATCAATGACCATTTCAGCTTCATCATCAGATTTTCCTCTGCCAAATAACTTGAAAGGAAAACCGCCTGAAGGTTTATCGGAAGAGGAGTTTATGCATTTATCAAGAAGAGTGAGCAGATCTGGAGTCAGTGTTTTCACTTCGCTTTCTGCAGAAGAACTTAAACGCTTCGATAGTTTTTTAGCGTCTTTTTTATAAGCCTTTGGAAGTTTTAATGATGAAAGTAAATCAGCTAATATTAGACCTGGTGACAGCGTTTCACTCTTCTCAGAATCCATTTTTGCAATAGCTTTTTCCATCTTATCTAGAATATCTTCTATTTCAAACTGGCTACTTTTTCCACGAAGTATGGTTCGTAATGACTTTAATTGTCTATCCAGTAAGGGGTCTAAACCTTGAGCAGCTAAAGCTAGTCTGCTTAAACTTTTTTGAAGTAACTCATCATAGCTTTGCTGTTTTTCAAGATCAGTAATTGATTGGTAATATTTTTGTTTCCACTCATCAAGTTGCTGGCTTATATCATCATTTGCCATTAATTTATCCTCTATAATGCCGCTGGCAGCTCTTTCGCACTGGCTTCAGGAGCCAGTGGAGTAGGTTCAAGTACAGTACCTGTCGCAGTTGTTTGTAATAAAATATCATAATAACGACGAATGTTTTCTACATAACGTACTGGCTCGCCGCCACGAGCATAACCGTGGCGCGTCTTTTCATACCACTTCTTCTTGCTTAATAATGGCAAACTTTGTCTAACATCAGACCATAAATTAGGATTGCCGCCATTAGTTTGAGTGATTACACGTGCATCTTCTAAGTGGCCTAAGCCAATATTGTAAGATGCCAGTGCCATCCATAAGCGATCTTGTTCTACTTCAATTTTATCAGACAATCGCTGCTGTAAAGATGCAAGGTAGCCTGCTCCAGCAGGAACACTTTGAATAGGGTCTTCTCGGTTATCAATTTTCATTTGTTTAGCAGTTGATAACGTCAACATCATTAAACCTTTAACGCCAGTTGTTGATACGGCCTTATTATCCCAGTGGGACTCTTGATAAGACATAGCGGCTAATAAGCGCCAATCAAAACCATATTCTGCAGCAGCTTGCTCGAAGAGTAACTGATATTTGGGTAGGTGCGTTAATATGCGACGATGAATAGCACGAGTATCGATATAATCAAACCGGTTTATATGGCCGTAGTATTTTTCTATTAAACGATCAAGATCGCCTGTTTCTTCCATTGTTTCGAAAAAAAGAGTGACTTCATCATAAAGAGAGCCATCTTCAGCAAGAGGTAAAGCCCATGCTAATGGCTGAGGATCTGAAACATTAAAGGCAACTAGTAGCTCCGGAAATAAAGGTCGATTAGCTGCAATTTCATTTGAATCAGCTATGGTGTAATCAATCATTTCAAGCTGAACTAATTCTAGTAAGCTGCTGCTATCAAGTTCATTATTTTCTGTCCATTGTAGATTAGGGATTTCTTCACGATGTGATGTTAATCCTTCTACATGACTGCTGTTAGCTATTACTTCTAACTGACCGTCATCGAGTTTGGCGAGACTTTTAGGTTTTTTAGTGCCTTGGCGATACACTAATTGTTGTGTAACTTCTTGATAAACAGGGCCAAATCGAATGAGATCTTTTCGAGCAGTTGTAATGGTCAAGCCTGCTGCAGCAATGTCTGCTTTGCCATTTTCAATAAGACTAAGTATGTTCGATAAATTTTCAGGCACGATAATTTTCAGTTTTACATTTAAGTGTTCTGCAAAACGTTGAGCAAGTTCATATTCAAAGCCGGCCAATTGGTCGCCTTTAACATAGTAACTTGTTGGTCCGTAGCGGGTGAGAACACGTAACTCACCGCGTTCACGAATTTCTTCCAAATGAGGTTGGGCCTCATCGCAGGCAATAAGCAGGCTGATTGATATTAATAACAGGCTAATCAGTTTCAAGTAGTAGACTCCAAAACACTGCATCGATTATCGCTTTATATCCAGTAGATTGCACGGACTTAAGTCCTGATTTCCATTAATAATATTGTTTTCAGTTGATTTTTTTATAAATAGACTATAATTACCATTTTTTTTGTATGGGATAGTTCTGCTATTATGAATGCGCCAGAATTACTTTTACCTGCAGGTAGCCTCCAACATATGCGTTATGCCTATGCGTATGGTGCAGATGCTGTGTATGCAGGTCAACCTCGATACAGTCTTCGCGTTCGTAACAATGACTTTCATAAATTAGAAGTATTAGCCCAAGGTATAGAAGAAGCGCATGCTTTAGGGAAGCAGTTTTTCGTCGCGAGTAACTTAATGCCTCATAATGCGAAAATAAAAACCTATATGGCTGATATGGAATCTGTTATTGCGATGAAGCCAGATGCAATAATTATGGCTGATCCAGGTTTAATTATGATGGTAAGAGATCGCTGGCCTGAAATGCCTATACATCTCTCAGTGCAAGCGAATACAGTAAATTGGCAGGCTGTTAAATTTTGGCATTCAGTTGGAGTAACTCGCGTTATCTTATCGCGTGAATTATCACTAGATGAAATCGAAGAAATTCGTCAATTATGTCCGGAGATGGAAATTGAAGTTTTTGTACATGGTGCCTTATGCATCGCATATTCTGGTCGCTGTCTATTATCAGGTTACTTTAATCATCGTGATCCAAATCAAGGATCATGTACAAATTCATGCCGTTGGGATTATAAAACGCATGCGAGTGATGGAAATGATGATGCACCACAAAAGATAGAGTTTAAAGCATTTGATGAGATCGAGAAGCAAAATGCATTTTCAGATTGTGGTAATCAAGAGCGTCATCCTTTGGCTGATGACGTTTATTTGATTGAAGAGGCTAATCGTCCTGGCGAGTTGATGCCGATCTTTGAAGATGAGCACGGTACATACATTATGAATTCAAAAGATTTACGTGCGATTCAACACGTTGAACGATTAGCTAAAATTGGTGTGGATTCGTTGAAAATAGAAGGCAGAACTAAATCTATTTATTATGTCGCTCGAACAGCACAGATTTATCATCGTGCTATTGAAGATGCTATTGCGGGCAATAAATTTGATCCAACTTTAATAGGTAAGCTGGATAATCTTGCTAATCGAGGGTATACCGATGGTTTCTATCAGCGTCATCCTACACAAGAACAACAAAATTATATTGAAGGTTATTCAAGTAGTGACCGCCAACAATATGTGGGTGAAATCATTGGTTATGATAATGAGAAAAAGTGTTTAGATATTAATGTAAAAAACAAATTTTCTATCGGTGATAAATTAGAATTAATCTTACCCGAAGGAAATATTGAGATTACGCTTGATAAGTTAATAAATAAAGATGGTGAGGCAATTGATGTTGCGCCAGGTAGTGGTCATCAAGTTAAAGTGCCCTATTCAGGTCAAGTGCCACAAAAAGGCTTGTTAGCTCGATACTTATAAGCTTTGGGCTTTGTGTATATTAGCGTTTTTGGCGAAAGAAATTAAGCAATAACTCACTGCTTTGTTCGGCTAGTAGACCATGTTCACAATGAACATAATGAGTAAGCTGTTGAGTATTGAAAATATCAAAGCAACTACCAACAGCACCCATTTTTGGCTCTTTAGCAGCAAAAACAACGCGATCTATTCGAGCATTAATAATAGCACCAGCACACATAATGCAAGGCTCAAGAGTTACATAGAGTGTTGTCCCTGGAAGGCGATAGTTTTCATTGTGACGGCATGCTGAGCGTAAGGCTTGGATTTCGGCATGAGCCGTAGGATCATGCCGAGCAATTGGTTGGTTAAAACCTTCGCCAATGACCATATTATCTTTGACAATTACAGCACCGACCGGAACTTCACCTTGTTTTTCTGCATCTTTAGCAAGGCTTAAAGCGTACTCCATCCAGTGACGGTCATTTTTCATTATGATTTAAATAATACTTAATAAGGTTTACAAGCCGTGAACTGGCACCTTGGCTTTTTGCCATTAGCATCAATCCTGCTTCGCCCATCTCCGCCCGACGTTGTGAATTGTTTAATAAGCTGATTGTTGTTTGGGCTAGCTCCTCAGTATTAGAAACTTGCAGAGCAGCATTAGCTTTAATAAATTGTTGGGTGATTTCATTAAAGTTGAAAAAATGGGGCCCAGTTAAAACTGCTCGTCCTAATGCTGCTGGTTCTAATAGATTATGACCGCCATGAGGTACAAGGCTGCCACCAACAAAAGCAACATCACTTGCAGCATAAAATAATGGTAATTCACCCATCGTATCGACAATGAAAATTTGAATATCTGAAGGGCAAGGGCGATTTTGACTTCGACGTAATACCTTATAACCAGATTTTTGTGCAAGTGCAGCGACTCGATCAAAGCGTTCAGGGTGCCTTGGAACAATAATTAGTAATAAGTTGGGGTGTTGAGAACGAATTTGGCGTGAAGCATTTAGAATCATTTCCTCTTCACCTTCGTGCGTGCTTGCTGCAATTAATACAGGCCGATTAATATCCCATATAGAGCGCATAGCTGTAGCTTGTTCTGAAAGACTGACCGGTAAATTTATTTCAAATTTTAGGTTACCTATAACATGAACATCTTTGTTGTTGGCACCTAAGTTTTGTAGACGCTGTTTATCATCGTGACTTTGCGCGGCAATTACAGCAAAATTATTTAATGTCTGTTTGGCAAAGCGAGCAAAGCGTGCATAACCTTTTTCGGAACGCGTAGACATTCTTGCATTGGCTAAGAAAAGCGGAATGTTACGTTGATGACTGATTGATAATAAGTTTGGCCATATTTCAGTTTCCATAATAATGCCAAACTGAGGGTGGCTATTATTCAAAAAGCGCTTAATAGCAAAGGGAACATCATAAGGTAAATAACAATGTTCAACGCTATCTGTAAAGACTGACTTCACGCGTGCACTGCCAGTAGGGGTCATTGTTGTTATCAGGATCTGATGCTCAGGAAATTCATTACGAAGTGTCCCAATAACAGGGCGGCAGGCTTCTACTTCGCCCACGGATACGGCATGGATCCAGATAACGGGCTTTGATGTTGCTAATTGGCGGCATGAACCAAAACGCTCTGACCAACGATGCCAATAAGCTGGGGCACGAATCCCTCTCCAAATAAGGCGAGCGATAAGTAGAGGTAAACTTAGCGTGAATAAAGTTGTATAGAGTAGTTTCAAATCAAGCTCATAAATGGATAGTGTAGGTTGAAGCGATAATCAACCAGAATAATATCACAGCCTAGAAACAAAAAAGGCCACCCATATAAATGGGTGGCCTTTTTGCAAGTATGAACCAGAAGGCCATACTTGAATTCTGTAAAACGATTAACGTTTTGAGAATTGTGGGCGTTTACGCGCTTTGTGTAAACCAATTTTCTTACGTTCAACAGCACGAGCATCACGAGTGATGAAGCCTGCTTTACGTAAACCAGTTTTTAATTCGCTATCAAATTCAACTAATGCGCGGCTAATACCGTGGCGAATTGCACCAGCTTGGCCGTTGTTACCACCACCACGAACTGTAATGTTTAGGTCAACTTTATCTAGCATTTCAACAAGTTCAAGAGGTTGGCGAACAACCATACGTGAAGTTTCACGACCGAAGTAATCTTCGATAGAACGAGTATTGATAGTTAGGTTACCAGTACCTAGCTTCATGAAAACACGAGCTGTAGAACTTTTGCGACGACCTGTAGCGTAATATGTATCCGCCATAATTAAATCTCCAACGCTTTAGGTTGTTGTGCTGTGTGAGGGTGCTCTTCGCCAGCATATACTTTTAATTTGCTGAACATTGTGCGGCCCAAAGAATTCTTTGGCAACATGCCTTTTACAGCTGATCTAATAACGCGGTCAGGTGCTTTTTCAAGTTGCTTTTCTAGTGTGATAGATTTGATACCACCAATGTAACCTGTATGGTGATAATAAATCTTATCTTTTAATTTGTTACCCGTTACACGCAATTTTTCAGCATTGATAACAACGATGTAGTCACCAGTATCAACGTGAGGCGTGTAAATAGTTTTATGTTTACCACGCAAACGACGCGCGATTTCTGTAGCCATACGGCCTAATGTCTTGCCGTTTGCATCGACGACGAACCAGTCACGACGAACTTCTGCTGGTTTTGCACTTACTGTAGTTGTTTTCATTCCGCGGGTTGCTCCTGATAAATTTACGCAGGCGGTCTAATAAAGAGGGGGAATTTTACGCACTCAGATTAAGGCTGTCAACTGCATATTGCTAGATAAACTAGATAAATAAGCCGACAAGTATAGCACCTAATAGTAGGCGATAGATAACAAATGGCCACATACCTATTTTTTCTAGCAACTTCAGGAATAGATGAATACAGATATAAGCACTGATAGCTGACAATGCAGCGCCAGATATAATGGCGAACCAGTCGGTTTCAAGGTTTGATTGAATAAGCTCAATTGTCTTTAATCCGCCGGCAAGAACAATGACTGGAATTGACAATAAAAAAGAAAAATGCGCAGCAGCTTGCCTATTTAGACCTAAAATCAAGCCTGCAGTCATGGTTATTCCTGAGCGTGATGTACCTGGAATTAATGCGATAGCTTGTGCAATACCAACAATTAATACATCTTTCCAAGTTAATTGATGTTCTGTGCGCAGCTGCTTGCCATGCCAGTCAGCCCAACCAAGTAATAGGCCAAATACAATAGTGGTTGTGGCAATAACGAGTGGGGAACGAAGTGCTGTTTCAATATAGTTACCAAACAGTAAGCCCGCAAGACCTACTGGAATGGTGCCAAGTAATACAGCCCATGCCAAATTGCTTTCTCCAACAGAGTGGCGTTGTTTTAGTGAGCTAAACCAGTCTTGTGAGATTGTTTGTAGGGTTTTTCTGAAATAGATAACGACCGCAGATAAGGTGCCGACATGGACTGCTACATCAAATGCGAGACCTTGATCCTGCCAACCTGTTATCAGTGGTAAAAGGATTAAATGTGCCGAGCTCGAGATCGGTAAAAACTCGGTGAGGCCTTGCAAAATAGCAAGAGAGATAATGTGTAATAAATCCATTTTAGTGACTAAATTTCGCTTATATATAAGTAAAGACTTGTATTCTATACGACTATTATATTGGAACTTCGTGATAATATTGCATAGATTTTCTTAATGAGACAGTAATACGAACACCATGCCTAAACGAATTCGTGAAATACCCTATAACTATACTTCATTTTCTGACCGTGAAATCGTCATTCGATTTCTTGGTGAACCCATGTGGGATGTTATTCAGACTCTACGAGGTCAACGTAAAACAGGACGTAGTGCCAAAATGTTGTTTGAAGTTTTGGGTGATATGTGGGTTATTTCACGTAATCCATTTATCCAAGATGACTTAGTCGAAAACAGAAAACGTTGGGAGTCATTACGACACGCCTTGCATCATCGTTTAGATCAAGTGCGTGAGCGTGCAACAAAAAATGATAATGCATTAGCATTAGAACTTGAATCAAATGCGCGTAAAGCTGTTGAACAATTCGAGCATGAATTATTAAGCACTGCGGATCGTCGTCGTGGCGTATTACGACGTTTATCAAAGGCCACTAAAAAACATAATATTAAGTTTGATGGCTTATCGCGTGTTTCACATGTAACCGATGCGACGGATTGGCGTGTCGAATACCCTCTTGCAGTGGCAACGCCAGATAGTGAAGAGGAAATGGCAGAAGTCGTAGCTGCAGCAATTGAGCTAGGTTTAACCGTTATTCCACGTGGTGGTGGTACTGGTTATACCGGTGGTGCTATCCCACTTTCTGCTGATAGCCTTGTATTGAACATGGAAAAGCTAGAAGGCATTGGTCCTGTTATTCATCGACAGTTACCAGGACGAGATGATCTGGTTGCTACTGTGCGTGCTGAATCAGGTGTAGTAACACGTCGTGTATCCGACCTTGCAGGTAAAAATGGCTTAGTGTTTGCTGTTGATCCAACCTCACAAGATGCATCTACCATCGGTGGTAATGTAGCCATGAATGCTGGCGGTAAGAAAGCGGTTATGTGGGGTACAACCCTTGATAACCTAGTGTCATGGAGAATGGTTACGCCTGATTCGGAGTGGTTAGAAGTCGAGCGTATGAACCACAATATGGGTAAAATTCATGATATTGAAATAGCAGAGTTTCGCGTTACCCGTTTTAAAGCTGATGGAAAAACAACGTTTGGTAAGCCTGAAGATATAGCTATCCCAGCAAACCAATTGCGTAAAACAGGATTAGGTAAAGATGTAACCAATAAGTTTTTAGGTGGTTTACCGGGAATTCAAAAAGAAGGTTGTGATGGTTTAATTACCTCTGCGGTATTTGTATTGCATGTTATGCCACAATTTACACGCACCGTTTGTTTGGAATTTTTTGGAAATGACTTAAGTAAAGCTGTTCCTGCGATTGTTGAGACCAAAGACGCGCTAGATAATAATAAAAAAGTATTGTGCGCAGGCATGGAACATCTCGATGAACGGTATGTGCGCGCAGTTGATTACACCACTAAAGCGCCACGTTCAGCTTTACCAAAAATGGTGTTATTGATTGATGTCGCGGGTGAAGATGAAGATGCTGTAGCCGCATCATGTTCACATATTGTTAAATTAGCCAATGCGCGTGATGGCGAAGGTTTTGTGGCTGTAAGTGCTGAAGCTCGAAAACGCTTCTGGGCAGATCGTTCAAGAACTGCAGCAATTGCAAAACATACTAATGCCTTTAAAATTAATGAAGATGTGGTTATTCCACTCGATCGTCTCTCAGAATATAACGATGGTATTGAACAAATAAATATTGTTCAATCTACCAGTAATAAATTGGTTATGGTTAAGGCCGTCTGTGACTACTTATCGAACCAACCGAAAGAGCTGAAACAACATAAAGCTGACTTTGAAGAAAGCGAAGAGAATAACGCGATTATTCAAACAAAAATAGAAGCAGCCTGTGCGCACCTTTTAGAAGTTCGCGAGCGTTGGGAAGGTATTCTTAACAGCTTTGATAATTTAGCTAAAGATAAGCTTGCATTATTACCAGAAGAAACGCAGGCGAAATTGCTTGATGGTGACACTTTATTTAGTGTGCTACAGCGTCGAGACTTACGAATTTCATATCGTGAGGAAGTTGAGAAGCCGTTAAAAGAAATGTTCCAAGGCCAAGATCTGGCAGCATTGAGAAATAAGTTAGATGGTATTCACTCTTTACATCGTTCAAGTCGCTTATTTGTAGCTACACATATGCATGCTGGTGATGGTAACGTTCACACCAATATCCCTGTGAATTCTAATGATTATCACATGATGCATGAAGCTGAGCTGATTGTTGACCAAGTGATGGAACTCGTTGCAGCTTTAGATGGTGTTATTTCTGGTGAGCATGGTATTGGTTTGACCAAGATGCAATATCTTGACAAAGGCACTATTGATGCCTTTGCAGACTATAAGCAACAAGTTGACCCAAATGGTCATTTCAATGCAGGTAAATTGATGCCAGGTTCAGGCTTAGAAAATGCCTATACACCTTCGATGCGTTTACTTGAGCAAGAAGCGTTAATTCTTGAGCAAAGTGAACTTAATGAAGTAAATAACGACATTAAAGATTGTTTACGTTGTGGTAAATGTAAACCTGAATGTACTACGCATGTACCACGCGCTAACTTGTTTTATTCACCGCGAGATAAGATCTTGGGAACAGGCTTGATCATGGAAGCCTTCCTATACGAAGAGCAAACTCGCCGTGGTATTTCAGTACGTCATTTTGCTGAAATGAATGATGTGGCTGATCACTGTACGGTATGTCATCGCTGTTTAAACCCATGCCCAGTGAATATTGACTTTGGTGATGTCACTATTAAATTACGTAATATCTTGAAAAACCAAGGTAAGCGTAATCCAAATGTCGGCACATGGACATCAATGGCGTATTTGAATGCGACAGATCCGTTAACCATTAAATTAATGCATAAAGGCATGATTCAATGGGGGTATGCAGCACAGAATATCGGTCATAAAATATTCAAAGCACTTGGCTTATTGGGCGGTAAGAAGAAACCGCCAATGCCAACAACCGGTAAAACGCCTATTCGTGAACAAGTTGTACAGTTTATGAAAAAACCAATGCCAACGGGTATGCCATCACAAACCACGCGGGCTATGTTGGGTGTGGAAGACGATAAGATGATTCCAATATTACGTGATCCGAAAAAGGTTACAGACGATTCAGATGCAGTGTTCTACTTCCCAGGTTGTGGTTCTGAGCGACTGTTTAGCCAAGTTGGTTTATCAACCATGGCGATGTTGTATGAAATAGGCACACAGACAGTATTGCCACCAAGTTATTTATGTTGTGGTTATCCACAAACATCAAGTGGTGATCTGGCTAAAGGCCAAGAGATTTCAACAGCTAACCAAGTATTATTTCATCGTATGGCGAATACGTTAAATTATATGGATATTAAGACCGTTATTGTGTCCTGTGGTACGTGTATGGATCAATTGCTCAAATATCAATTTGAATCGATATTCCCAGGTTGTCGCTTATTAGATATTCACGAATACCTAATGGAAAAAGGCGTCAAGATGGAAGGGATTGAGGGGACACAATACCTTTATCATGAGCCTTGTCATACACCAATGAAAACGTATCAATCAACAGCAGTGGCAGAAACCCTATTAGGTAAAGAAGTCACCCTGAATGATCGCTGTTGTGGTGAGTCAGGTTCATTTGCTGTGGCAAGACCTGATATTGCAACACAAGTACGCTTCCGTAAAGAGGAAGAGATCACTAAAGGTATTCAAGAGCTTACTGGCGCCGATAAGGCCGTGAAGGGTAATGTGAAAATGCTAACGTCATGTCCTGCATGTCAACAAGGTCTATCGCGTTATAGTGAAGACACTGGGATTGATACGGATTATATTGTTGTTGAAGTTGCAAACAATTTGTTAGGCGATGGTTGGCAGCAAAAATTCATTGAAGATGCCAAACAAGGCGGCATCGAACGTGTTCTATTATAGGATTAATAATAAAACCTAGGCTGAGCTATGCCAGCCTAAGGAATTTATATTAATTATATTTCAATTAATGATGCGCTTTCAAAGTGAATGCCATCCCAACCTGATGTAATAAAATTACGGATATTTTGGTGATCGTCATTTTCAGGATGCTCTACAACATCTTCACGATAATAAGCACCAAAACAGGCCAATGTTTCTTGCTTAGATAGGCTATTTATTAAGCCAAAAGCAAAAATTTTGCATGATCCATTGTTTTCATTCGCTTCGTTAACGGTATCGCCATTAGTAAATTTAGCAGGCTCAAAGTCATAAGTAGCATCGATCACATCCATGGTGTCACTGAACTCAATTTGCTCAGGTGTTTGGGAAAGTTTTTGTAAAAATTCGTTTAATAACATGATGATTTGTCGAGTTCAAAATTTAAAGTCATTATTATACTCATGATTGGATTTATAAGATGCTGATTTGCATTGCAACGAACAATCTTTTGATTTTTGTTACAAGAATGTATGATCGATACTATTACAGAAGAACTTCGTTTGAGGTGGAAACTAAATAATGACGTTTAATATGCCGAGACGGCTACGAGCATTACACCTTTACATAACAAAACGTATGCGGTTTTCTATCCATGGCGCCGTCATTACTTTTTTTCTTTTCGCTACAATTGTTACTGCCACTGTTGCTATTAGCTTGCAGTATGTTTTTAGTCGAAATTTAGCTGCTGAAACCACGCTAACATTATTTGAAAACACCACAAAATCAACACAAGGCTTTTTAAAAGAAGTAGACGAGAGAGCGTCAGCATCTGTACGTATAATATCGAAATTTGTACATTTTGATGAAAATAATGTGCTTAGCCAAAAATCACAAGCCTTATTTACAGAAGTGATGCTACGCAATCCTTTATTTCATGACGTATATGTCGGGTTTGAAAATGGCGATTATTTTGGCATTATTAATTTGGATGCTGATCAACAGACACGTGACGCATTACAAGCTCAGCCAGAAGATCGATGGGCGATAGTTCAAATCAGTGGTAGTGATACCGAACGACAACGCATTATGACGTTTGTCGATAGCGAATTCAACGTGCGCACAACTCGCAAGATTAGTGCTGATTTTAAATCGCATTATCGTCCATGGTTTGTTAACGCAACTAAAGACAAAGTGCATAAAACAGCCCCTTATTTATTTCAGAAACTACAAATAACAGGGGAAACTTACTCGATAAAACTGCCTGCAAGCAAAGCTGTTCTTGGTGTAAATGTCACGATTTCAGCGATTTCAGACTATTTAAAATCATTAGATAGACCACTCGATTCAGAGATGTATTTGTTTAATGAACGGGGTGAGTTGGCTGCGACTAATCAACAGCAACAAGCACAAATAGCATTACCGCCAGCACCTAAAATGACGCTGACAAAGAAACAACAACAATTAGTCGACAAAACACCTTATTTAAACGTGTCGAATGAAGTAGATTGGCCGCCAATTAACTTTGCTGTATCAGGTGAACCCACTGGTTATTCTATTGATGTGCTGAATTATATATCTCCTGTCTCTTATACACATCTGACGCTGCCGACGATCTACTCTGTGT
>OJGP01000034.1_pt1 | contig 30275 bp, 20 predicted proteins | sample 1594701 | NCBI WGS metagenome assembly OJGP01 (sample SAMN05416863, study PRJEB24817) | seawater metagenome | isolation source: Sea water | place: Canada:Atlantic | collected 2013-11 | reverse complement strand
CGAGATCATGCCTAGTCTCGTGGGCTCGGAGATGTGTATAAGAGACAGGTCTAAAACAGATTGGCAAGATGTTATTTTTAGAAGGTCTACTTCTCATAACCAAAATTTAAGTTATTCAAAATCTCATGATAGTGGTTCATACATAGCTACCTTAGGTTTTGGAAACCAATATGGTATTGTAGAGAATTCAAATTTAGAAAGACTTACGGCAAGATTAAATCTTAATCAACGTTTCTTAGATGATAAGCTAAGATTAACCTTTAATGGTTCTATTTCTAGAGTTAATGATAATTTAGCTCCAACAGGAGGTACTGCAGGTTACAGGGGAGATATATTAGGAGCAGCTTTTTCTGCAAATCCAACTTGGCCAAATGACCCTAGCTATGATACAGGGACCTTGGTAAATCCTGCGAACCTATTAGCATACACAAAAGGAACTACAAATACAAATAGATATTTAGCGAATATTTCTCTTGAATATGATTTAACTTCTAATTTAAAAGCAAAAGTATCTTTAGGTATTGATAAGTCAGATTCTGAAAACTTTTCAGTTACTTCATCTGAAATTTTAGGTTTAGCAGATGGTATAGCAGGAAATGGTAGAGGTGCTTACAATTCGTTAGACATACAAAATGACTTATTAGAGGCTACTATTGCTTACAACAAGGAGTACAAAAATTCTAAGTTGGATGTTTTAGGAGGTTTTTCTTACCAAAACTTTAAAAATCAAGGATTATTTTCTGGTGCATGGGGTTTTTCAACAAAAGATTTAGACCTTATGGGAACTACACTACAAGATGTTGTTGAAGGTCTAGCAGGTGAAGTTGAAGGTAATTACCAACAATTTGGTTTTGCACCAAACCTACCAGGAGTATTTGTTAGAGGGTTTGAAGGAAATGATTTTACTACATCAAGTTTTTCTCCAGTTACATCAATCTCAGGAGTGAGATCTTTAGCTGTTGATTCTAACGACTATAATATTGAATTGCAATCTTTCTTTGGAAGAGTTAATTATTCAATAGCAGACAAGTACTTATTTACAGCAACAGTTAGAGCTGATGGTTCTTCTGCTTTTCCAGAAGAAAACAGATATGGGTATTTCCCTTCAGGAGCTTTTGCATGGAAGCTTAATGAAGAAGATTTTATGAGTGACAGTAATATGTCTACACTTAAATTACGTTTAAGTGCTGGTTTAACTGGTAACCAAGAAGGTGTTGGATATGGTAATTATATTAACAGGTCTCGTTGGAATGGATTAAATCCAGGTAACGATGGTTTTATAGATATAGGTAACGGTAATTCATTAGTTTCCTATGGAGGTCCAGAACTTAAATGGGAATCAACATTACAATATGCAACAGGGTTAGATTTTGGTTTTAATAATGACAGACTAACAGGAAGCATAGATGTATATAGAAAGGAAACAATAGATTTAATATTTAATACACCACAAGCTCAACCAGCAGTTACACCACTTAAATTTCAAAACTTGCCAGATTCTAAAATTGTGAACCAAGGGGTTGAATTTTCTTTGGGCTATGATTTAGTAGAATCTGAAGATTTTAACTGGTCTGCAAACTTTAACGTTGCTTATAATGACAATATGGTTGAATCTTTATTGGGTCAATATGACTTTGCTGATGTAAACGGACCAGGTTTAACAGGTGCTTTTGCAATGAGGTTACAAGAAGGATACCCAATGTTCTCTTACTATTTATTAGAGTTTGAGGGGTATGACGCAGCTGGTCAACCCATTTTAAGTGATGAAAAAAGTTTTGTAGGGAAAAGTGCATTACCTAATTTAACAGGTGGTTTATCTACAAATTTAAACTATAAGCAATTTTCATTATCTGCTTATTTCAATGGGCAATTTGGTCACTACATCTATAATAACACAGCAAATGCATTCTTTACAGCAGGAGCATTTGGAACTACTAGAAATGTACTTCCAGAAACTTTAACTAGTGGAGAAGCTATAGGAGCATCAGCACCAGCTTCTACTAGGTTTTTAGAAAAAGGAGATTTTGTAAGACTACAAAATTTAACTTTAGCATATGATATGCCAATGTCTGGAGAGGGAGTTTTTAAATCTATGGTATTCTCTGTTACAGGACAAAACTTATGGTTATCTTCAGATTATTCAGGATTAGATCCAGAAGTAAATTCTGCGACAGGAGGAGCTTTACCTTCTATTGGAATGGACTACGGAGCTTATCCAAATCCAACAACAATTACTTTTGGAATTAACGCAAAATTTTAAAAAACACAAATGATGAAAAAACAATTTAATTTAAAAATAGTTTTACTATCACTTATTTCCATGACAGCACTTTATTCTTGTTCTAACTTAGAGCTTGAAGCTACGGATTCAGTGATACAAAATATCGAATTTACCGGATTAGCAGATTCCCAGGCGTCCTTAGACGGTTTATACGGTGCAACATGGGGTATGTTAGGAGATCAAGCAAATTTCTTTGCTTTGAACGAAGTAACTACAGACGAGCAAGTAATTCCTACTAGAGGAAGTGACTGGGGAGATAATGGATTGTGGCGTTCGCTTCACAATCATACATGGCAAGTAGATCATGGGTTCTTATTAACTACATGGAATCAGTTAAATGAAAAAGTATTGCAAGCAAGCTTTATCATTCATCCTTTAAGTAACTCTACTTCACAACAAATAGCAGAAGCAAAGTTTTTAAGAGCTTTTAATATGTTCTTTGTTTTAGATATGTGGGGTCAAAACCCATTTAGAGAAGCTACAGACTTACCGTCTTCTACACCTATTGTACTCTCTCCATCAGAAGCTTATGATTTTATTTTAAATGACTTAAATGAAGCTCTTGCAGATTTACCAGAAGTTTCTCCTAGTGCAGCAACAATTGGTGCTTCTAAGGCAGCGGCAAACTTTTTAAAAGCAAAATTAATTTTAAATAGTGAGCGTTACACAGGTTCAACTCCAAATTACCAAGAGGTAATTAATGCTGTAAACGCTGTTGAAGCTAGTGGATTTGCTTTACAAGCTGGATATTTCGATATCTTTTTACCAAGTGTAGATTCAGAAACTGTATTGTACGGTAATATTAGTATCGGAAATAGAATTTGGAATGGAATGCACTATAACATCATAACTCCAGACAACGGAGGAGGTGGATGGAATGGTTTTTCTACTTTAGCTGAGTTTTATGATTTATTTGAAGGAGATGCTAATGAAAACTATATGGGTTCAGGTCAAGAAGAAAGAAGAGGTTGGGTTCCAGATGCATCTAATGCAAACAATACAGATAATTATGGTATGGGCTACGGATTCTTAATTGGTCAGCAATATTCTGCTTCAGGACAACCTTTAAATGATAGAGCTGGTAATCCTTTAAATTTCACAAGAGATTTTAGTCTTACAAATAGTAATGAAACTCAAGCGATTAGAGTGATTAAATATCACCCATTCGACGGAACAGGTTCTGCTTCTTTTAGAAGTCACGAGATCATTTTTAGATATGCAGATGCTCATTTAATGAGAGCTGAAGCGATGTTAAGAAGTGGAGATGCTGGAGGAGCTTTAGCTGAAGTTAATGAATTAAGAGTCTTAAGAGATGCAACACCATTAGGATCTGTAAGTCTAGACGATATGATAGATGAAAGAGGTAGAGAATTGTATGTTGAATTTTTTAGACGTAACGATTTACTTAGATTTGGTCAATTTACAAAAGACTGGGAGTTTAAAGACCCAGCAGCTGTTGGAGACACGAATAAAAATTTATTCCCAATCCCATTAACAGCATTGTTATCAAATCCTAATTTAGTTCAGAATCCAGGATACTAAATTTAATCTTTTATTGATATTAAAATTAAAGAGGGTATTTTTATACCCTCTTTAATTATTTATAAAACTTAATTATTTAAATATAATAATCTCTTACACCATGAAAGAGTTTATAGTATGTAGTCTGTTTTTTTTGCTATGTTCTTGTAACAACAATGATACTTTGTTTGTTACTTTACCTAGTAATACAACTCAAATTAAGTTTCAAAATAACCTCACTAGTACTGCTGATTTAAACATTTTAAATTATCTCTATTATTACAATGGAGCTGGAGTTGCTGCAGCAGATTTTAACAATGATGGATTAGCTGATCTCTATTTTACCGGCAACCAAACTGAAGATAAATTATTTTTAAATTTAGGAGAGTTAAAGTTTAAAGATATTACATCAGAGGCTCACATCAATAACGCGCTTCCCTGGACTACAGGAGTTACTACTATAGATATAAACAACGATGGATTTTTAGACATCTATATTTGTAAAGTTGGTAAACATAACTCAATTAAAGGGAAAAACTTATTATATGTAAATCAAGGATTAGATAATAATGGAGTCCCTAGATTTAAAGAAGACGCCTCTAATTACGGTTTAGACATTGCGTCATACGCTACTCAAGCTACTTTCTTTGATTATGATAAAGATGGAGATTTAGATTTGTTCTTGATGAATCATTCCCTGTATCCTAATAGTAATTACGGTAAAGGCGCCTTAAGAGGCCAGGTAGATCAAAAGTCTGGAGATAAACTGTTAGAAAATAAACAAGGCAAGTTTGAAGAAGTGTCTTCAGAAGCCGGAATTTTTCAAGGGAAAATAGGGTATGGTTTAGGACTATCCATTGGAGATGTTACCAATGATGGTTATCCTGATATTTATGTAGGTAATGATTTTTTTGAAAATGATTATTTATATGTCAACCAAAAAAATAAAACTTTTTCGGAAGTAATTACAAGAGACAAAACCATTCTAGGACATACATCACATTTTTCTATGGGGAATGCGATATCTGATTTAAATAATGATACTCATCAAGATATTATTTCTTTAGACATGCTTCCTGAAAATCTAAAAACTTATAAAACCTCGGGATTAGAATTCCCATATCAAACCTATCAATACTATTTAAAAAATGGTTATGCGCCTCAGTTTATGCAAAACACATTACATTTTAATAATGGTAATGAAACATTCAGTGAAACAGCGCATTTAAGCGGGATAGCTGCAACAGAATGGTCTTGGAGCCCAATTGTAGGAGATTATGACAATGATGGCTTTAAAGACCTTTATATTACAAATGGAATCTTAGGAGCTACGAATGATATGGACTATATAAACTTCATTTCAAATGAAGACATTCAAAAACAATTAGCAACAGAAAAATCGCAAAGAAATTTAGAATTGTCAAAGCAAATTCCTCAAAAAAAAGTTAAAAACTATTTTTATAAAAATAACAAAGACAAGACATTTAGTAACGTAACTCCAACATGGGTTTCTCATGGTAATTCCTACAGTAATGGAGGTGTTTCAGTAGACTTAGATAATGATGGAGATTTAGATTTGGTTATTAATAATATTAATGAGGAAGCATTTGTATTGGAGAATACCTCAGATCAAAATTCTCAAAACTCCTATCTCAAAATTAAATTTAAAGGGAATTCTACTAATATTTTTGGAATAGGAACTACAGTAAAGGCCTTTTATAAAGGTCAAGTAATTACAGAAGAAAATTATACAACAAAAGGATATTTATCATCTGTAGAACCTAAAATTCATTTAGGGTTTGGAACTACTAAAATTGTAGATTCATTGCAAATTATTTGGAGTACTAATGCATATCAAACATTAAAAAATATTGAAGTTAATCAAGAAATTGAAGTTTCTTATGAAAATGCCACTAAGAGCTATCCTTACAGGGTTTTTGAAGAACAAAAAACTTATTTAGTTAATAAAGATGCACCTCTTAATTTCAAACATAAAGATTCACAATCTCTAGAATTTAATAGAGATCAAATCATACCTTATGCAAGTACAAATCTAGGACCACATACGGCGGTTTCCGATGTCAACAATGATGGATTTGACGATTTATTTATTACTGGGGGAAAGTCTCAGTCCAGTCAACTTTTTATTCAAAATAAAAAAGGTCAATTTACATCAGAACAATCAGATATTTTTAAATATGATGCGATTCATGAAGATGTATATGCTGTTATGTTTAATGCTAATGCTGATAATTTTAAAGACTTATTGGTTGTTAGTGGTGGTAATGAATTTAAACAAGGAGCTCCTCTTCAACCAAAATTATACATTAATAATCAAGGTAAATTTGAAAAAGATACCCTACAGTTTAAACATATAGAAACTAATGCATCAAAAGTAACAGCATTAGACATTGATAACGATGGCGATATGGATATTTCAATACTTTCAAACATCGTTCCCTGGCAATTTGGGAAAACACCAACTCAATATATTTTTGAGAATGATGGTCAAGGAAATTTCAAAGATGTAACATTAAAATTTGGAATTGATTTTAAAGAAAGTGGAAATGTAACAGACATAGTTTGGATTGATTTGAATGAAGATAATTTTTTAGATGCTATAGTTGTTGGATACTGGATGCCAATAAAAGTGTTTCTAAATGATGGTAAAAAATTAACCTTACAAAAAAATACACAATTACAAAAAACAAATGGGTGGTGGAACAGCATTAAAGCAAATGATTTTGATAAGGATGGAGATTTAGATTTTATAGCAGGAAATTGGGGTTTAAATACGCGATTACAAGCAAGTAAAAACGAACCCATAACACTGTACAGCAATGATTTCGATGATAACGGGACTATAGATCCTGTGATTACTTATTTTTATCAAAAACAAGAAACGCCATTTGCCTCTAAAGATGAATTGGTTAAACAACTTCCATTTTTAAATAAGAAATTCTTATCCTACAAAGATTTTGCAGAGGCTTCCTTTACAGCCCTTCTTCCAAAAGATAAAATTAATGGAGCTTTTAAAAAACAAGTTTTTGAATTGGGTAGTAGTTATTTTGAAAACCAAGGGGATAATACATTTAAAAAACATCAATTGCCGTTTATGGCACAAATATCTTCTGTAAATGATATTGCTGTAGACGATTTTAATAATGATGGTTATACAGATGTTCTTTTAGTGGGAAATAATTACAATATTAATACACAATTGGGTAAATTAGATGCCTCGCATGGCTTAATTTTGTTGAATAATAAAAAAGGGTTTTTTTATGAAAGTTTAGACCAAGATTTTGATATTTCTGGTGAAGCACGAAACATAGATAAGTTATCAATAAATAACGAAATGTTTTATGTCATTTCAATAAACAACGACGTACCTATTTTTATAAAGTTACACAAATGATAATACAATTTAGAATGAGAGCAATTATTCTAGTGCTACTTACAGTAGTTTTTTACTCTTGTAGTACAGATAAAAATAATAATTTATCTATAAATGATACAGAGACTCTTTTCACATTATTAGACGCAAAAGAGACAGGGATTGATTTTTTAAACAAAGTTAAAAACCAAAAGAATTTTAATATTTTTAAATACCGAAACTTTTATAATGGCGGAGGTGTAGCTATTGGTGATATTAATAATGATGGCTTAGCTGATATTTACCTAACAGGTAATATGGTTGCTAACAAACTCTATCTTAATAAGGGCAATCTAACATTCGAGGATATTTCTGTAAGTGCCGGAATTGAAGGAAACAAACCCTGGTCTACTGGAGTTGTAATGGTAGATATAAATCAGGATGGATTATTAGATATCTACGTTAGTAATGCTGGAAATTTAAAGGGTAACAATCACGATAATGATTTATACATTAACAATGGAGATTTAACTTTTACAGAAAAAGCTGCCGAATTTAACCTTGCTAAAACAGGATTTTCTACCCATGCTTCTTTTTTTGATTATGATAAAGATGGAGATTTAGATGCTTATATTTTAAATAACAGCAACATTCCTGTAAGTAGTCTTGGATATGCAGAACAGCGAGACAAAAGAGCCCAAGATTGGGAAAATGTTCCTACAATTTTTAGAGGGGTTGGAGATATGTTGTTAAGAAATGACAATGGTAAATTTGTAGATGTTAGTGAGCAGGCTGGAATTTATGGGAGCTTAATAGGGTTTGGTTTAGGTGTCATGGTAACTGATATGAATGGAGATTTGTATCCAGACATTTATGTTTCTAATGACTTTTACGAAAGAGACTACCTGTACATCAACAACCAAGATGGTACATTTAAAGAAGACATTACTAATTGGACTTCTCATTTAAGTTTATCTGCCATGGGTGTAGATATTGCAGATATTAATAACGATGGGAATGCAGATATTTTTATTACAGACATGCTGCCAGAGGCAGATCAGCGAGTAAAGTCTGTTATGGAATTCGAGGGATACAATGTTTTTAAATTAAAACAAAGTAAAGATTTTTCTCAGCAATACATCCAAAACACCTTACAATTAAACAATGGGAATAATACTTTTTCGGAGATAGCTTATCATAGTGGTGTTGCAAAAACAGATTGGAGTTGGGCTGGGCTACTTTTTGATATGGATAATGACGGAAATAGAGATATTTTTATTACTAACGGAATTAATCATGATTTAACAGATTTAGATTTTGTTAACTTTTTTGCAAATGAAATCATTCAAAAAATGGCTTTAACAGGGAGAAAACAGGCAATAGATTCTATTATTAATAAAATGCCTGTAAAACCTCAGCCAAATTACGCCTATAAAAATAATGGCGATATTACTTTTGACAATGCAAATAAGGAATGGGGTTTTGAAACACCTAGTTTGTCAAATGGTGTTGCTTATGGTGATTTAGACAATGATGGCGATTTAGATTTGGTTGTCAATAACGTAAATATGTTGCCTTTTGTTTATAGAAACAATACAGATTCATTAACTAACAATAGTTATTTAAAAATTAAATTGGAAGGTACAAAAGCCAATAAATTTGCCATTGGAAGTACTGTGAAAATCTTTAACAACAACAATATATACGTACAAGAGCAAATGCCTTCAAGAGGGTTTCAATCTTCTATGGATTATGTAATGACAATTGGTCTTGGCTCAGCAAAAACTATAGATTCACTACGTGTAATTTGGCCAGATAATACAACCCAAAAATGGACTAATATTGCTGTAGATACATCACTAACCTTAAAGCAAATTGAGGCCGTAGAAGTTCAAAAACCTTTACAATCTAAGAAAGAAAAAACATTCGTTACTGAGATTACAAAAAACAATTTTCAAAAACATCAGGAAAATAGTTATTCTGATTTTGATTATGAAGGTTTGATTAATAAAATGCTATCACAAGAAGGCCCAGCTTTGGCTGTTGGAGATATAAATAATGACGGTAATGAAGATTTTTATATTGGTGGAGCCAAAGGTCAATCAGGATTATTATACTTAAACTTAGGTGATGGAAAAGTAGCGTTATCAATTCAAAAGTCTTTTGAGAAAGATGTCTTATTTGAAGACACTACTGCTTCTTTTTTTGATGCCAATGGTGATGGAAATTTAGATTTGATGATTGGTTCTGGTGGAAACGAAATAGGACAACAAAATAATTATAAAGTAAGGTTATATCTTAATAATGGTAAGGGAACTTTTGAGTCATCAAAAAACAAACTACCAGCCTTAAGAAAAAATATTGCAGTGATTTCTCCTTATGATTTTGATAATGATGGTGATATTGATGTTTTTGTAGGTGCTAGAAGTATGGTGGCTACTTATGGGATAGACCCAACACATCAATTTCTAGAAAATAACGGTGATGGAACTTTTGTAGATACCACAGAAAAAGTTGCCTATGATGTGAAAAGTGCTGGCATGATGACTGACGCAATATGGAAAGATATAGATAAGGATGGAAAAAAAGATTTGATTACTGTTTCGGAATGGGACACACCAAAAATCTTCATAAACAATGGAAGAAGGCTCATTAAACAAAAATCAACATTAGATGATTTATTTGGAATGTGGAATGTTGTTGAGGCTACAGATATAGATAATGATGGCGATATAGATTTCATTCTTGGAAATCAAGGGAGTAATACTATCCATAAAACTTCTTTTGATAGCCCTGTAAAAATGTGGGTAAATGATTTTGACAATAACGGAACAATTGAGCAAATTATGACCAATCACAAGAATGGTAAAGATTATCCAATTCACATGAAAAAGGAATTAACAGCTCAACTGGTTTCTTTAAAAAAGCAAAATTTAAAGGCCTCTGAATATGCTAGAAAATCTATTGATGAATTATTTTCTCCCTCAATTTTCAAAAACTCCATTATGAAAAAGAGTACTATTTCGGAATCAATCATTGCAGTAAATGAGGGCGATTGGAATTTTACTGTGAAAAAACTTCCAAGCCGTGTTCAACTTTCTTGTGTCTGTGGAATAGTATGTTCCGATATTAATAATGATGGTCACTTAGATATTATTATGGCAGGAAATAACTTTGAGTTTAAACCTCAATATTCTAGACTAGATGCAAATTATGGATCGGTTCTACTAGGTGATGGAAAACTTGGTTTTACTTGGCAAGATTACAATACCTCAGGTTTTGTTGTTAAGAATGAAGCTAAGCATTTGAAGAAAATTAAAGATAATAAAGGAAGGACCTATCTCATAGCAGCCATTAATAATGAAAGCCCAAAACTATTTTTAATCAATGAGTAATAAGGCAATTATACTGTGTTTTTCTCTGCTATTGTTCGCATGTAATAAAAGGGAACTATTATTCAAAAATCCAACTTCCCAAGAAACAGGATTAAACTTTAAGAACACAATTACGCCTACTAACGAACTAAATATTCTTGACTATTTATATTATTATAATGGAGGGGGTGTTGCTTTAGGTGACATAAATAACGATGGTCTTGTTGATATTTTTCTTTCAGCAAATCAAGAAAAAAACAAGCTTTTTATCAATAAAGGGGATTTAATATTTGAGGATATTAGCAAAAAAGCTAATGTTTTAGGAAACAGTTCATGGAATACAGGAGCAGTAATGGGAGATGTTAATGGAGATGGCTTATTAGATATTTATGTGTGTGCTGTAGTTGGTGTTAATGGGTTTTATGGCTATAATGAACTATTTATCAATAATGGAGATGAAACATTTACGGAAAGTGCAGAACAGTATAAATTAGATTTTGATTCCTATAGTTCTTCTGCAGCATTTTTAGATTTTGATTTAGATGGAGATTTAGATATTTATCTCTTAAATCATGCCATTCACACTCAAGAATCTTTTGGTAAAGCAAATTTACGTTACAAAAGAAATGAGCAAACTGGAGATAAATTACTTAGAAATGATGGAGGAAGCTTCACAGATATAAGCGAAGCTGCTGGAATTTTTGGTGGAATCAATGGCTATGGATTAGGGATCTCTATAGCAGATTTTAATCAAGATGGATACCCTGATATATATGTTGGTAATGATTTTCATGAAGATGATTATTACTACATAAATAATGGAGATGGTACTTTTTCTGATCAATTAAAAAATTACTTTGGGCATACGTCTCGTTTTTCCATGGGGAATGACGCAGCTGATATTAATCATGATGGATTACCAGACATTATTTCATTAGACATGCTACCAGAAGATGAGGTAGTTTTAAAAACTTCAGAAGGAGATGATAATATTCAGATTCAAAAATTAAGAACTCAAAAATATGGGTATCATTATCAGTTTACCAGAAATATGCTCTATGTAAATCAGAAAAATTCTAGTTATTTAGAAACTGCACTACTTAGCGGTATCGCTGCAACAGATTGGAGTTGGAGTAGTTTATTTGCAGATTTCAATCAAGATGGTGAACAAGATTTATTTATTTCTAACGGAATTTCTAAAAGACCAAATGATTTAGACTTTATTAAATTTGTTTCTAATGAACAAATTCAGAAAAAGATAGATAATACAAAGTTAGTAGATCAAAAAGCATTACAAATGATGCCCACAGGTGAAGCTCATAATTATATTTTCAAAGGGGTTAAAAACTTAGAATTTGAAGATAAATCTGGTGAGTGGATTTCCAATAAAAAAGGAGTTTCTGGAGCGACAGCACTTGGAGATCTCGATAATGACGGAGACCTTGATTTGGTAGTAAGTAATATTAATGAAAATGTATCATTATACGTCAATCAAACCAATGAGAAAGCTAATTACCTTCAATTAAAGTTTGACTACCCTTCACCGAACACTTTTGGTATTGGAACCAAGGTTTATTCTTACGCCAAAGGAGAATTACAATTTAAAGAATTGTATACAGTGAGAGGATTTCAATCCTCTTCAGAACCCATCGTTCATTTTGGTTACGGTCAAGTTAAAGAAGTAGATTCAATAACTATTGTTTGGCCCAATAAAACCTTTCAAACTCTAAAAAATATTACTGTAAACCAGCAATTGACAATTAGTCCAGAAAGAACAGAGCCTTTTAATTATTCACATTTATTAAAAAAAGAGACACCAATCTTTAAAAAAGTCTCAAATAATCTAGGAGTTAATTTCACTCATACTGAAGACAATTACACAGATTTTAATCGTCAAAAATTAATTCCTTATCAAAACTCAGACAGAGGTCCTGCCGTTGCAGTTGGTGATTTAAACAATGATGGGAAAGAAGATATTTATTTTGGAGGTTCTAAGTTTAATTCTGCTAAAATTTTTGTTCAAAAAGACAGTTTTTTTAAAGAAGAAAAAATAGAAATTATTGCAAATGACTCTATTAATGAGGATGTTGTAGCGCTAATAGCAGACCTAAACAACGATAGAAAAAACGATGTGATTGTTGGAACTGGGGGTTCAGATTTTTATAATAAAATGACACCTTTACTTGATACTTATTATACCCAGAGTGAAGTTGGTTTTGAAAAACAACAATTACCAGCGTACTTTGAAAATGCATCAGTTATAAAAGCAGCAGACTATGATCATGATGGAGATTTAGATGTTTTTGTTGGAAATAATATGGTATCCAATAATTTTGGAGCAATTCCTAATTCCTATATTTTACAAAATAATAAGGGTAAGTTTTCAATCCTAGAAAACCAACCTTTCCAAAATATAGGGATGATCACAGACGCAATATGGGAGGATTATAATTCAGATGGTTTTGAAGATCTGATATTGGTAGGCGAATGGATGACTCCTAAATTTTTTAAAAATACAAAGGGTAATTTTGTTGAAGAAAATCTAATAAAGTCAAAATTAACTGGGTTATGGCAACAGATTACTTCTTTCGATATTGATAAAGATGGAGATGTAGACTATCTTCTTGGGAATTGGGGTAAAAACTCAAAGTTCAAAGCTTCAAAAGAATATCCTTTACGAATGTATTACGCTGATTTTGATGGTAACGGGAGTACAGAAACTATTCTATGTAATTTTAAAGATGGAGCTTATTATCCATTATTAGGATTAGACGAATTAGCAAGTCAAATTGTAAGTTTACGTAAGAAATTTACCAATTATAAAAGTTTTGCAGGAAAATCAATTGATGCTATTTTTGAAAAATCAGTGTTAAAAAAGGCACGTATATTTGAAGTGAATACCTTGGCTTCAGGGTATTTAAAAAATGATAATAATATATTTACTTTTGTACCTTTTAAAAATGAGTTACAAGTTTCCCCTATTTCAGCATTTTTAGAATTTGATTTTGATGCTAATGGAGAAAATGAAGTTTTAGTAGCAGGAAATTATTTTGGTGTGAGTCCATATCATGGAAGATTTGATTCTTTCCCAGGGGCATTAATCTTTAATGAAGAAAACATTATTTTAGGAAATAAAGTTGGACTTGATTTTAGTCAAAAAGTAGTAAAGAAATTAAATAGTATTAAAGTTAAAAATAAGTTATATCTATTGGCCACTATTAATAATGATAGCGCCCAAGTATATCAATTAATTAAATAATGGTTATGAAACAGTTCAAATTATATATAATAGTAACAACAATTGCTATGGGATTGTTTTCTTGTACAGAGCGTTCTGAACCCATAGAAGTTACCACAGATCATTTTCATTCGGTAATTGACGAGGTAGTTGAGGTTATGATTCATGATATATTTTCACCACCAGTGGCAAGTAGAGTTTTTGCTTATCCAAATATAGCAGCCTATGAAATTTTAGCTCAGAATGACACGACTTATTTTTCTCTAAAAAATCAGATTAAACATTTAGGAGCTATTCCATCTCCAGATGAATCAAAGCGTATAAATTATCCTCTTGCTGCCTTAATTGCACATATACATCTAAGCAAACAACTAATTTTTTCTGAGGCTAAAATAGAAACACACAGAGATAGCTTATACAATGTTTGGGAAGCTAAAAACCCCAAAGAATTCAAGGAATCAAAGGCATACGGTTTGGAGGTTGCAGCATACATATCAGATTGGATGAATAAAGATAATTATGCACAGACTAGAACGATGCCAAAATTTAGTGTAGATTCTGAAGATGAAGGAAGATGGCAGCCAACCCCTCCCTCATATATGGATGGTTTAGAGCCACATTGGAATAAAATTCGTTCTTTTGTTTTAGACTCAGCAGCTCAATTTAAACCTGTTCCTCCCCCAAAATTTTCAATGAATAAAAACTCTGATTTTTATAAAGAATTAAAAGAGGTTTATGATGTCAGTTTAGAAATCACAAAAAAAGGTGACGCTTCAGAAGAAATTGCTATTGCACAATTTTGGGATTGTAATCCCTATGTTTCAGTAACTCGAGGACATTTAATGTTTGCTGTAAAAAAAATAACTCCAGGAGCCCATTGGATTGGGATCACAAAAATTGCAGCTAAAAAAGCCAAAGCAGATTTTACGAGGACTGTCTTTGCTTATACAAAAACATCTATAGCCATAGCAGATGCTTTTATTAGTTGTTGGGATGAAAAATATAGAAGTAATTTGGTACGTCCAGAGACCTTAATAAATACCTATTTTGATGATGAATGGAAGCCTATTTTACAAACCCCACCCTTTCCAGAATATACAAGTGGTCATTCTGTTGTTTCTGGAGCTGCTTCAATAGTACTTACCTCTATTTTTGGGGATAATTTTAGCTTTGAAGACGATACAGAGGTGCCCTATGGTTTACCAATTCGATCTTTCTCTTCTTTTAAAGTAGCTGCAGACGAGGCTACCATCAGTAGAATGTATGGAGGAATTCATTACAAAGCTGCAGTTGAGGTTGGTTTAGGACAGGGCCGAAAGATTGGAGAATTGGTTACTGAAAAATTAACAATGTTGAACAACTAGAATATAACTATTCATCTTGTTTTTTGTAATAATATAATAATAAATGAAAAAAATAAGCGCTATTATAGGATTTATATTAGGGGTTTTTTTACTCTGGTATCTCATCATAAAACCTTATGATTATTTAGTGACTTTTAAAGTAAAAACATCTGCAGGGACTATTAATCAATCTATCAAACTTTGGAATACAAGTTTAGAAAACTCAAGTCCTATTCAACAAGAAAATCTTAAAAACTTAACACAGCAGATTATAGTTAAAGACTCGACCTTCAATTATGATTGGTCTATAAGCTCAGTAAATGATTCTATTTCTAAAGTAAATGTCTACGTAACTGATAAAGAGCACAGTTTTGCTAATAGAATTTCTATACCTTTTGGGACTACAGATTTTGAAAAAAGAATAGAATATACTGTAACAGACTTTATAGCTAAACTCAAAGAACATTTAAAAAAAATTAGGGTAACAGTAGTTGGAAAAGATACTACAAGATCTACCTATGCTGCTTATATTTCAATGAAAGGCTTGCAAATTGAAAAAGCAAGAGGAATGATGCAAAACTATTCTTTATTAACCAGCGTACTTTCAGCTGAAAATATTGAAATGAATGGAACACCTTTTGTTAAAATAACCCATTGGAATACACAAAATGATAGTATTGCTTATGATTTTTGTTTTCCTGTCATAAAAAGTGATTCTCTCCCAATAGACCCTCGTATTCAGTATAAACAATATAATGCAGTAAAAGCTTTAAAAGCCACCTATAATGGAAACTATATTACCTCTGATAGAGCTTGGTATGCGTTATTGGATTATGCAGAGAATAATGACATAGTGATAGATAAAAAACCTTTGGAAGTTTTTTATAGCAATCCAAATTTTGGAGGTGATGAGTTACAATGGGAGGCAGAAATATTTATGCCTTTAAAAGAATAGTTACTTTACTTTTCCATAGTTAAAATACCTGGCTAATAAGGGCTCTAAATAACAAATACTGAATTCTTTGTTCATTTTTTTTCACTGAATAATTATACACTTTGTATTCACTAGAATTTAATACTTTAGTTGAACCTTCGTAGTATAATTAAATCGTATAATATATAATCATACATGGCTAACAACTCACTACAAGAAAAAAACTGGTGGAAAGAGGGAATTGTATATCAAATCTATCCAAGAAGCTATAAAGACACCAGTGGAAATGGTGTTGGTGATTTAAGAGGCATCATTCAAAAATTAGATTATATCAAAAGTTTAGGGGTAACCATGGTTTGGCTTAACCCAATTTATGAATCACCTAATGATGATAATGGCTATGATATTAGTGACTATCGTGCCATTATGAAAGAATTTGGTACTATGGAAGATTTTGATGAACTTCTTGAAGGTCTTCATCAACGTGGCATGAAATTTATCATGGATGTAGTCGTGAACCATAGTAGTGATGAGCATGAATGGTTCAAACAATCTCGTAGCTCTAGAGACAATTCATATAGAGATTATTATCATTGGTGGCCTGCTGAAAAAGGGAAACCAAATTATCGATGGAGTTTTTTTGATGAAAACAGTGATGCTTGGAAATATGATGAACAAACAGATTCATATTACTTACATTACTTTTCTCAAAAACAGCCTGATTTGAATTGGGAAAACCCAAAAGTGCGCCAAGAGGTTTATGATATTATGAAATTTTGGGCAGAGAAAGGCGTAGATGGTTTTCGTTTAGATGCTTTTCAATATGTAAGTAAAGACATTACATTTCCTCCATTTCCAGAAGGGTATGATGTAGATATACCAAGTGTCATTGAATATCATGGAATGGGTCCACACATACATAGTTATTTAAAGGAAATGTATGATCAAGTTTTGAGCAAATATGATGTCTTTGCAGTTTCAGAGGGGGTAGGAAGTACTTTGCAGGACGCCCATGATTTAGTAGACAAGGATCGTAATGAATTGCAAATGGCCTATCATTTTGAAGCTACAGACATGGTTACTACATTAGAGAAATGTACGCTGGCTCAATTTAAAGAATCGTTTACAAAATGGGATAAGTCATTTGCTGAAAAAGGGTGGATTGCTATTTATTTATCGAATCATGATCAATCTAGATTCATAAATCGATATGGTAGTGATAAGCCTGAGTTTAAGGATTATTCTGCCAAGTTACTGAATACATTTATTCTTTCTATGCGAGGAACACCTTACACGTATTATGGAGATGAATTAGGGATGACAAATATTGGTTTCACCAAGATTGAACAATACAAAGATATAGCAGCCATCAATGGGTATAAGAAAGCAGCATCAGATGGTGAAGATCTAGAACACTATCTTAAAAAGTTAAATTTACTTTCAAGAGATAACGGAAGAACACCAATGCAATGGGATACATCAAAAAATGCTGGATTTTCGAATGAAACCCCTTGGTTGCCTGTTCATAAAAATCATACAACAGTTAATGTCCTAAATCAAGAGAACGATCAAAACTCTGTATTGAATCATTTTAGAAAAATGGTTGCATTAAGAAAGGATAATTTGTTATTAGTGTATGGAAATTATGAAATAATTCAAGAAGAGCACCCAACAATATATGCTTACAGTAGAACTTTGGATGATGAGAAAATGACAGTTCTATTAAACTTTTCTGAATCAGAATCAAGTATCAGTTTACCTAATTTTGATCATAGTAAAAAAGTTTTGATCAATAATTATAATGAGTTCTCAGTTGATAAAAACACCATTACTTTAAAGCCTTATCAAGCGGTAGTTTTGAAGTTTTAAAATCAATATTAAATTAACCAATATGAAAATATCGAAACCAAGTTTATCCTTTTGGCAAATCTTTAATATGAATGTTGGGTTCTTAGGAATTCAATACAGTTTTGGATTACAGCAAACAGCAATCAACCCTATTTTTTTATATTTAGGAGCTTCAGAAGATATGTTACCCATATTAAATATTGCAGGCCCAGTTACAGGGTTAATAGTTCAACCTATTATTGGAGCACTGTCAGATAAGACATGGTCTTTAAAATGGGGTAGGCGTAAACCTTATTTCTTGATAGGTGCTTTGCTTGGAAGTATTTGTTTGTTTATGTTTCCTCATAGTCCGGTTCTCTGGTTTGCTGTTGGATTACTTTGGATTTTAGACGTTGGTAATAATGTTGCCATGGAACCTTACAGAGCTTTTGTAGGGGATAAATTACCTGAAAAACAATTGAGTTTAGGGTATCAAATGCAGAGTTTATTTTGTGGGCTAGGAACATTACTAGCTACAGGATCTATTCTGTTATTTCAATATTTATTTGGTGAAGAAGCAGATGTTGCAGGAACCATTCCACAATGGATTTATTATTCTTTTTATATCGGTGCTATTCTATCTTTAACCACCATTTTATGGTCAGTATTCAAAACAGCTGAGATTCCTCCCTCAGAAGAGGAATTGAAGGATATCAATAAGATTAAACAATTATCACTAGTAAATAAAATGGCCAAGCCTTTCGTTGAAATTAGAGAAGCAGTGAAAGAGATGCCAAAATTTATGTGGAAAATTGGTGCTGTGTATCTTTTTCAATGGTATGCTTTGTTTGTGTATTGGCAATTTTCAACACCGCTATTCATGAAAACAATGGGCTATTCCATCTCTGAAGCTGGATCTCAATCTGCAGCAATGAGTCTTACATACAACACAACAACGATGCTTATTGCTTTGATTTTAGTTCCTCTAACCCTAAGGTTTGGAAATAAAAAAACGTATGCTATGAGCCTCTTTGGAACCGCTTTAGCACTGTTCTGTATTCCATTTATAACAGATCCTTGGCTCGTAGTATTACCTATGATCTTATTTGGAATTGGTTGGGCAGCCATGATGGGAATACCCTATACCATGGTTTCTAAAATTGTCCCTCAAGAAAGAAGAGGAGTGTATATGGGAATTTTAAATATGATGATTGTTATTCCTATGGGTATAGAAACCCTAACTTTTGGGCCTATTTACAAGTATTTGTTATCTGATAATGCTATCTATGCAATGTTATTTGCAGGGGTATTTTTTGGGATAGCTGCCCTATTAGCTTTAAGATTAAACGAAACGTCAAACAAATAAATAAAACTGAATAAAAGCAGTAATAATGAAAATAAAAAATGTAGTAGTAGCACTATCAATTCTATTTTTTTCTTGCCAAAAAGATGCAGAGGTAAACAAAAATGATAAACTCATAGCTCCTATTTCTGATCAGGTATTAGAAACGGCAGTTATCTATGAGGCTAACATTAGACAATATTCTAAAGAAGGAACTTTTAAAGCATTTACAAAAGATATTCCAATGCTCAAAGAATTGGGGGTTAAAGTGATATGGCTAATGCCGATTAATCCAATTTCAGAGATAAAAAGAAAGGCAACGGATGGAACTTTTACAAGTGAAATTGAGGATAAAGAAGAGCGTAAAAAATACTTAGGGAGTTACTATTCTGTTTCTGATTATAAAGCCATTAATCCAGAATTTGGTGATAAAGATGATTTTAAAGCAATGATAGATACCGCTCACAGTAATGGAATATATGTCATTATAGATTGGGTGCCAAATCATACAGGATGGGATCATCCCTGGATTACCGCTCACCCAGAATGGTATACGCAAAATGAAAAAGGCGAAATCATAGATCCCATTAACCCAGATACAGGAAAATCTTGGGGATGGACAGATACTGCAGATCTTAATTATGATAATCTAGACATGCAGCAAGAGATGATCAAAGACTTAAAATATTGGGTCGAAAATTTTGATATTGACGGCTATAGAATGGATGTTGCTCATAAAGTACCTCCTGTATTTTTTAATGAAGCCATTACAGAGTTAAAAAAAATTAAACCCATTTTTATGTTGGCAGAAGCAGAACAACACGAGCTTTTTAGAAATGGTTTTGATATGCAATATGCATGGGAAGGCCATCATATTTTAAATAGTATAGCCAAAGGAGAAGCTACTGTGAGTAATTTTGACACCTATATGGAGAAACAAAATGAAGTGTTAGAGGCATCAGATTTTAATATGAATTTTGTGACAAATCACGATGAAAATTCATGGAGTGGAACTGTCAAAGAACGAATGGGAGAGGCTAGTGAAATTTTAACAACTCTTGTTTATGCAATGCCTGGTATGCCTCTAATTTATAGTGGCCAAGAATATGATTTGAATCATCGTTTAAAGTTTTTTGAAAAAGATAGTATTCCAAAAACCAAAGGAGCCACATGGGATTTGCTCACAAAATTAGGAGATTTAAAAAATAATCATACTGCATTTCATGGAGGTAAATTAGCAGCATCTTATGAACGATTAACTACTGAAAATGAAAATGTAGTGGCTTTTAAAAGAAGTAAAGAAGATGCGGTGGTTTACTTTATTGGGAATTTAACTAATGAAGAACAAGTATTTTCCATCAACTTAGAAGGTGATTATAAAGACCTATTGCAAAATAAAAACATCGAGTTTAAACTCGATAAGTTAACGCTTTCACCTTGGAACTATTATTTAGTATCAAAAAATAATAATGAGTAAGATAGTTTGTTTTGGTGAGGTACTTTGGGATGTTTTTCCTAAGCATAAAAAAATTGGAGGTGCCCCTTTAAATGTAGCTTTGAGATTGCAAACATTTCAAAATGAGGTAGCGCTTATTAGTTGCTTAGGAGATGATAAACTTGGAAATGAGCTATTGCTAGAACTTCAAAAGCACAGAATCTCTTCTTTATATATTCAAAAAATTAAAGCATACAAAACCAGTACTGTTTCCATTTCTTTAGATAAAAATGGTAGTGCTTCATATTTCATAAATCACCCTTGTGCTTGGGACAATATTAAAGTAAACGATAAACTTAATTCATTAGTCAAAAGTTCTGAAGCTTTTATTTTTGGGAGTCTAATAGCGAGAAGTAATACTTCTAGAAACACACTTTTAAAACTTCTAACGTTTTCAAAATTTTCTGTTTTTGATGTTAATTTAAGGCCTCCTCATTATGACATTAGCTCAATTCAAGTCCTTATGAATGCAGCTAATTTTATAAAATTTAATGATGATGAACTCAAAGAAATTTCGATGAGTCTTGGATATCAATCAGCGTCTATTGAACAAACCATATTGTTTATTGCTAAAAAAACAAATACAACATCCATTGCCGTTACTTTAGGAAGTAAAGGTGCGATTCTATTTTATGAAGAAAGATTTTTTTATTGTAAAGGATATCAAGTTGAAGTTGCAGACACTGTTGGATCGGGAGATTCATTCTTAGCAACGTTAATAGATGTTTTATTAAAGGGAAAGGATGCTCAATTAGCTATTGATAAGGCATGTGCAGTTGGAGCTTTAGTAGCTAAAAATAAAGGAGCAAATCCAGTGATATCAAAAGTAGAGATTGATGCTATAATGAATCAAGATTTACCATAGAATTGGTATAGTAGAAATAAAACGAAATAGACAAGAAGATAAAAGCGATAAAAATTTCTAGCTTTTATATATGAGGAATTCTCTGAATACATAGTTCCAAAAAGAGCTTTAATCTCTTTTACAAATAGGGGTTTAATGTTGATTTTCCAATCATTTGTTTGATACACAATTTTTCTAAAATCACTTCTGTAATAAGACAAAGGAAGACCCCAAATAATAAAAGCGATGAGCCATATATTATTTTTAAATAATTCTAGCATTTTATAATTTTTTTGGAAACCAAGGGATGAAAGCATTAGTAGATTCTACGTATTCTTTATATCCTGGTTTTGTTTTTTTCAACGATTTTTCTAGCATAGCAACCCCTGAAATATTAATAATTAAATAGATCATTGCGAAGGCGCCAATAATCTGCCAATACCCTCCAGAGGCAATAGAGAAAAGTCCAAAAGAAAGCCAAACTGTGGCATCACCAAAATAATTTGGATGCCTTGTATAACGCCATAAGCCAGTTTTAAGAATTGCACCTTTATTGGCTGAATTCTTCTTAAACTTTGTTAATTGATAATCTCCAACAGCTTCAAATAAAAATCCGATACACCAACATAATAAAGCAATATAATCTATGACATTTAGTTCATTACTAGTAGTTTGTCCATGAATACCAAACAGTGGAAGTGAAACAATCATTATTAAGCTTCCTTGTAAAAGAAAAACTTGAAAAAAACTGAACCACCAATATCGTTCTGCTCCATAATGCCTTCTAAATTCTTGGTATCTGAAATCTTCAGGTTTTCCATAATTTCTTCTAAATAAGTAAGCAGATAAACGAATTCCCCATATACTAACTAGAATTAATACAATTATATTACGAGTGAAGATAAGAGGTTCTAATATAAAGTAAGTTACATTCACAACTACAAAACCCATTCCCCAAAAGGCATCAACAATACTTACATTTTTTATGGGAATACTAATAAGCCATAAAATGACCATTAAGAAAACTATTACAGATAAAGCGATAAGAAAATTCATGTGTGCTGCAGTTGAATGTTAGTTAAAAATAGCCTACTATTTAACACAGTATCGATAATTACTAATTATTTAATTTGATACTAAAATCGCTACGTAACAAGTCACAACTCCTTTCATAAAACAGATCCAATATAATTGGTAATATGAAAGATTTAATTTAATTCGAATTTTTTCTACCAAAGCTTTGTGCCAAACAATCATTTGTTATAAAAATTTACAGTTAGGTTAAAGATACTAAATTTTTTTTCTCAATTTTTATGTCATTTTCTAGAGTTATTATCGGTTATGGAGATTCATGTATTTTGAAACTCCATATAATTTACCTAAATTACTTTCTTTTAACAACTAAATTAAACATATTATGAAATTATTATTAAAAGGGATTTCTTTTCTAATTGCTTTTGCTTTATGCGTTAGCTGTACTACAAATGGAGGAAAAAACTTAGTCCCTGGAGACAACTATGGTAAAACCTATAGTATTGGAGATGATGCTATGTCTGATAAACTTCAGGTATTATCTGAGGCTTATAGCATGCAAAACACAGACGAGTTAGTAAAACATTATGATGCAGATTTCCTTGGTGAAAACGGGGTGGAAACTACACGAGAATGGTTAGAATCAATGGATTCAATAAGCATGAAACCCTATGTAATTATCCCTGTAAAGCTTCAAGGAGACCCAGACACAAAAGTATTGGCATGGTCTAAAGAAGAACGTCATTATAAAAATGGATCTTATGAAAAATTAGATCTTATGGAATTCTTTAACTTTAATCAAGAAGGTAAAGTAGATGCATTTAGACAGTGGAAATCTATTGATTCCTCAAACTTTGGTAAATCCTATGGAGGAAAATTCATTGGAAAAGATGACAATGAATATTCTGGAAGACCATTGGTTTTCTCTGATAGAAATGAAGTTGAAATTATTGAGAAATTAATAAAGGATTATAATGCTATGAATGTTGAGGAGTTTTCAAAGCCTTTCGCAGAGATGTCAGTTTTAAATACGTATGAAGGTGAAGAAATGAAGTTGAAAAAAGAGGATATGGCTGGTCTTTTTAAGGATTACAAGTCTGTAAACTGGGTTCCATATGCAATTGTTCCCTTAAAAATATACAATACAGATGCTGCTTCTGGTGTTCAAGTAATGTCTAAGGAAACTAGAGTTTTTAAAAACGGAAAAGTTTGGGAGAAAGAATTATTTGAAATATTCTATTTTGATTTAGAGGGTAAAATTACATCTATGACACAATATGCTAGAGATTTTTAATCTAGTGAATTAAGATATAAGAGCTGCTAATTATTTTGCAGCTCTTTTTTTTTGTAATAAATCTTTATATTTATTGGATGAAGTTTTTATCACTTTTTTGTTTACTGCTGTATGTGGGATTTATTAATGCTCAAGCGTATGAAAAAAGGGTATACATAAACCAGAATGATACACTGCCTTACAGGGTATTGCTCCCCGAAAACTACAGCTCAAAAAAGTTATATCCATTACTCGTCTTTCTTCATGGAGCAGGGGAAAGAGGAACTGATAATGAAAAACAATTGCTTCATGGAAGCAATTTATATACCTCAGAGATTTTCAGAAAAAATTATCCTGCTATTGTAGTTTTTCCTCAATGTCCTAAAAATTCATATTGGGCTAGTGTTCATAAAAGTTCTTCCAAAAAACTAGAAAAGAGATTCAAGTTTAAAAAAACATTAAAGACATTTCGTACACAAGAATTATTAGAATTGTTTTTATATGATTTTGAAAAATCCTATGCAATTGACCCTTCAAAACGATATCTAGGAGGCCTCTCTATGGGAGGCATGGGTACTTTTGAGCTGGTAACTAGAATGCCAAATTATTTTGCAGCTGCATTTGCAATTTGTGGAGGTGGAAACCCTGCATGGTCAAAAACTTTGGGTAAAACTCCTTTTTGGATTTTCCATGGCGATAAAGATAACGTTGTTTCGTATCGTTTTTCCAAACGAATGTATCGTAAAATGAAACGATTTAATAAGGACACTAAATTCACCTCTTACAAAGGAGTAAATCATGAAAGTTGGAACAATGCCTTTCAGGAGACACAACTATTTCCTTGGGTTTTTTCTTTTATAAGATCTATGTAAAAACAGATATCTTTAAAAATTTATTAAGCAAAGTAAATGTAGATTCCAATTACGATAACACAGATTGCAACTCCAGCTTGTGTTGTGTATTTCCATGGAGTAATGTCTACTTGTTTGGTATGCTCTTGAACAAATTCCTCTTTTCTAGGATATAATTTACCAATGAGTAACATGATCCCTACATTCAGAATAAACAACAAAGCCATTATATCTAAAAAGTGCGGATATGCTTGTGCTTCAATTAATGCCAATGCAGCTTCGTCTGTGACTCCATTATCTTTTGCCAATTTTAATGCATTAGAAACAAAGTAAGGTTGCATAAAAAATTGACTAGCGATGTATAATAAACAACCTGAAGCTAGTCCAATTTTAGCGGCAATGGCTGGCACACGTTTAGTTAAATAACCCACTACAATAATGGTTAAAATAGGAATACTGTAAATTCCGTTAATCTCTTGGAGATAGTCAAATAAACTTCCAGCATTAGCAATGAGAGGAGCTATAAACATGGCAGCAATTGCTAAAACAACACCAAAGATTTTTCCATATTTTACAATTGTTTTCTCATCTGCTTCTTTATTAATATGTTGTTTGTAAACATCAATTCCAAATAAGGTAACAGAGCTGTTTAATACACTATTAAAAGAACTTAAAATAGCTCCAAATAACACTGCTGCAAAGAAACCTACCCAAGCTGTAGGCAGTACTTCTTTAACTAACATAGGGTATGCAGAATCTGCACTTTCTAGATTTCCTTGAAATAGATGAAAGGCAATAATACCAGGTAGCACTACAATAATAGGTCCCAATATTTTTATAAATGAGGCGAGTAATAATCCTTTTTGTCCTTCCTTTAGGTCTTTAGCCCCCAAAGCTCTTTGAATAATCTGTTGGTTGGTACCCCAATAAAACAATTGCACCAACATCATTCCAGTAAATATGGTATAAAATGGTACAGGATCAGTAGGCCCACCCATAGATTTAAACTTCTCTGGATTTTCTGTTGTTAAAACAGAAAGCCCTTCTAAAAGACTCCCATCACCAATCATGAGTAAGCCAAAAACTGGGATTAAAAGACCTCCAATTAATAAGCCAATTGCATTGATAGAATCTGAAATAGCCACAGCTTTTAAACCACCAAATACAGCATATATAGATCCAATGATTCCAATACCCCATACACAAATCCAGATAGATTGGGTGTGCGTTACACCTAGTAATTGAGGGATGTCGAACATACCACTAATCGCTAATGACCCTGAATATAAAATCACAGGAAGTAATACCACTACATAACCCGATAGAAATAAAATAGAGGTTAAGGTCTTTGTTGTAACATCAAAGCGTTTTGCTAAAAATCCAGGGACAGTTGTTAACCCACCTTTTAAATATCTTGGCAATAAAAATAGTGCTGTTACCACCATTGCAATAGCGGCTAGAGTTTCCCATACCATTACAGATAAGCCACTCTGGTATGCAGACCCATTCAGACCAACTATCTGTTCAGTAGATAGGTTAGTAAGCAAAAGAGATCCAGCAATTACTCCAGCAGTTAAGCTTCTACCACCAAGGAAATATCCATCTGAAGAAGTTTCTTTAATATTTCTAGTTTTCAAATAGGATATGATAGCTACTAAAGCTGTGAATCCAAAAAATGATAAGAATAGTGTCATAGGTTGTTGGTTATATTTAATTTTGATAAACAGATTTTCAAGATATATTTTTTATATCGAATAGTAGATATAATTTTAAAAAAAATAACCCCATCAATCGATGAGGTTATTTTTTAAAATTGAGAATGTTTACTCATTAGCTTTTGCTCTTTCATACACATAAATCATCTTTATTTTTCCATTTACAAAAAGTGCGTCATGAACATGATGAACCGTAACTTCTTCACCATCGACCATGTCAGTTAAATCTTGTCCAGAAGTTACCCATTGATTTAACACCCCTTTGTTATCAGTAAATTCATTTGCAATCATATACTTAGTTCTCCACTTTGGGCTACTATTGGTAAACCAATCCTCTAAAAATCCAATATGAGCTTTAGATCCATCAATTACTTCTCCATTTGGCGGATATCCTTTGAAAGCATCGTCATTAATACTTTCAATTGTTTTTAGGTCTTTTTCATTGTGTGCTTTAATATAGGTTTCCCAAAGTTTTGTGGTGTTCATATCCCCTCCGTAAAGAGATATTCTTGTGCTGTCATTAGGAATTTCAACTCCAATTGGATTGGGAGTACTTTTCGATTCTGATTCATTACTGTTGTTACAAGAAATAGAAACAGTTGCCATTAAGATCAATACTATTATATTTTTCATTTTTCTAAAATTTTAAGTTTTTTTATTGTTGAACTGCCATTACTTGTTCCCATATCACACGAAGTCTAAATCCGTCTGGATCATAATCAGACATTTTTGATTTAGCTGGTGGAGTAAAATCAGAAACATCTAAAGCTTTCATAGCATCAACAAGAGTTTTGTAACCATCCCATGTCATTACTGTACTTTCATCTTGCCCCATTGGATAAATTTTAGCGCCAATACCCCAATTTGTTAGTCCGGTTTTATCATCTTTAATTGTTTTTTCCATCATTGGCTTCCAAAGATCTTGATTTTCACTCACAAAGCCTTTCATATTTTTTGGACGAGCATAATTCCAAACAGAATATTTTCCTCCCTCACCAGGAATCTGATCTAATACTTTATAATTGTGAATCTCATAAACAGTGTATGGAGACATTGCATCTTGAACATCAAACCCTAATGATGATGTATTCCATGAAGTACTTGTCATAGCTTCAAGGGATGGATAGCCGTTAACAAAAGCATAATTGACTTCATTATTGCCAGCTGTACCTACTTTACGCATCAATAACCAGAGATTTTGTTCTCCTCTATCAATAGCAGCCTTCTTTACTTTAGACCAATATGTTGTTTCCTTTCGTTCAAATTCTGCAACATCATCAGAAGCTACTGATACATAAGTTATAGAATAATACTGTGCTGTCATTGATAAAGATGCAAGTAATGCAAACCCTAATAAAATTTTTTTCATAATCTTAGTTTAAATAATTAGTTAAAAGTTTCTTGTTGAAAAATTATATTTTAAAAAAAACTAAAATAAATAAAAATTAATTGTTTAAAGCAATTAATTTATAGTTCTTTTAAATAAAGATCCATTTCTTCAAGAAGTTTTTTAGAACTTTGTATATGATTTTCATAAAGCCCTGTAAGAAGAGAAGTATTTGAGCCACCTCTAAATAGCAATCTCATTATAATTTTATGTCCTTCATGAGATTTTAATGTTTTGGTGTACCAAGAGATTTGTGTAAATAAATTTTTATGAACTTTCTCTCCAATTTGTGTCCATTCATATATAAAACCATTTTTATCCAACTCTAACTCAAGAGCATTGGCCCAGTCTCGTTGATCTATCTCAAACATTTCTATTTCATCAACTTGGTCATAATAGCTATACATTAACTTTTCAAGACTTTTTTTGTGAAGATGCCTTAAATATCCCGAACTCTTTAGAGATTCAAAAGCAGACCTATTATAATTTAGTTGTTTCTCTATGATCATATCAAAAATAGACTGTTGAATTTTCAATTGATTAGAAAAATCATTGTTAATTAACATTTCGGAAACTTCATTACAAGCATGTGCATGATCAGTTCTAAATTTCAAAAGATTTTTAGACTCTTCCATATCTAACTGAACATTAGATTTTATTTTTTCAAAATAATTTTTCAATGCTTTTTTCTCCAATCTAGACTGGTTCATATTGTTTACTTGTAAAGCAATCAATATACCAAGAGCTACCAATATAATTTCACCAATAGCATATTTCAAATATCCAGAAGAGTTTTTTTGGTTTGATCTAGCTATTTTTAGGAGTTTAAATGACATACCTTTAAGGTTATTTTAAATTTTTTTATGATTTTTAAGACTATTTATAAATATATATAATTTTTTTATTAAATTACTTTTCTTTTAAAACTATAGCTAATTATTTAAAAAACAACATCAATGAAAAGTATATATTTTTTTTTATTAATATCGTTAAGTATGAATGCACAACAGAATCAATTACCATTTTATGAAATAGGAGAGTATCCATCAGAATATTCATCAACAAATGTCGTATCAAGAATGATCGAAGGATTAGGATATCGATTTTATTGGTCAACAGAATCTTTAAATGAAAATGATTTAAATTATAAGCCAAGCCAAGATAGCAGATCTACTTTTGAAGTAATTGAACACATCTATGGATTAACTCTTGCAATGGTTCTTACCATAGATGGTAAAGAATTTGATTTTTCACAGGACAAATTAAATTATCAAGGGTTAAGAGAAAAAACTCTAAAAAATCTTCAATATGTTTATAATAATCTTAAAGAAATCGAAGATTTGTCAACCTTAACAATCACGCTAAACCAAGGAGGTAATAAAATGTCATTTCCTTTTTGGAATATGATTAATGGGCCAATTTCAGATGCGATATGGCATTGTGGTCAAGTAGTTATGAATAGACGAGCTAGTGGAAACCCTATCAATTCTAAAGTGAATGTTTTTGTGGGAAAAACAATGTAATACACTCATTTTTTAGGGATCAATTATTTAATTTTTAATAATTTATTATTCATAAAATCTTTGGCAAATGCCAAAGATTTTTTTCTAGCATCTATGTTGCCACCAACATGTACCCCTTTATCAACACAGAAGAGAAAACCAATCTTCTGTAACATAGGACTAGACATTGGTAATCTCAAATAATTCATCAAAACATCTCCATCTGCTGTTAAATCAAATAAACAATCTTTAAAACTATAGCCTTTTTCATTCCAAACAACAGGTTCTTCACTATCAAACCCATGGTGTGCATCTGGATATGTAGTGATGCTTATATTGGTTGTATTAGATAGTTTTTCAACCAGATCTTCACAGGGTTTAGCCGGTGTCCAGTCATCTGCCTCACCTATTAAAATATGTATTGGTGCTTTTGTAAATGAAAGGTTTTCTGGATTTATAAAACAGGGTGGATAAAAAGCTAAATGCGCAGCAAAACTCACTTGATCTGTGATTGCCTCTTTTAAAGGCAACCAACCAGCAAATAGCGTTACTCCACCGCCTAAACTCCATCCAGTGATTGCTACTTTATCCTCATTAATTTTAGGATGTTTAGCAAGTTTTTCTAATGCTCTATAGGCATCAAGAATTACAGCGGCAATGGTAACTTCATCTTGTGATCCTACTGTTGAGGTAATGCCTCTACTTTTAAAACTATTAAGTTGAAATGTAGCAAAGCCTTGTTCTTGATACATTTTAAGATAATCTAAGTGATGTTTTCTCCAACCCATACTCCCAGCAACTCCGATAATTAAAGGGTATTTTTTGTCAGAATTTAAACTATCTACGGGGATTGTGAGTTGTCCAAAAACTTGCTGCTTTTCTTGACCATCTAAATCCTGTCTCTTATACACATCTCCGAGCCCACGAGACTAGGCATGATCTC
>OJGP01000027.1_pt1 | contig 32553 bp, 53 predicted proteins | sample 1594701 | NCBI WGS metagenome assembly OJGP01 (sample SAMN05416863, study PRJEB24817) | seawater metagenome | isolation source: Sea water | place: Canada:Atlantic | collected 2013-11 | reverse complement strand
TACACAGAGTAGATCGTCGGCAGCGTCAGATGTGTATAAGAGACAGGGAATACACTTATAAGTATACCCCCTCCTTTAAATGTTAGTATTATACTATATCTGTAGAGTAGATAATTACATCTTCTGAGATACCATATTGAACAGCTGCAGCCATTTTCATAATTACTCTAATGTTATCAGAACCATCTAATTCAGACATATCTAAGACTTTAACCTCCATTAAATCAGACATTAAAGATGCACCGAATACTAAATTTTCTTTTTCAGAAATAAAAATATCGTTATCCTTTAATCCATCAGCTTGAACCATTTTGATATTACCAAAGTGTAATACATCAATTACTTGGTTAGTTCCTAAACCATTAACACCGTTAGCACCTAAACCTGCTGCTCCAAAACCACCTAATGCAGCGATATAAGACCTTACAACATTCTGTGATGCGTAAATTGTTAAATCCTCACCTCCATATAATGCGTTAGGAATAGCTGCAACTGCTTTTTCTAATTCAGCAATAACATTTGCAGAAGTAATAGCAGCACCCGCCACCTTAATTGTATTCCCGTCAGCTTTAGCTAAAGTAGTAAACCCGTCAAACTCACCCGAATTAGTTACAACCCCTTGCCAAACGTTTTTTTCAATCTTAGCAGCAACTTTTGCCCCTACATAGCCTAATAAATAATCTTGAAATGTTGCAGGCATATCTCTATGCGCAGATGGGTTAGCTTCAATAGCTTGCCAAGATTTTACAAATTTAGATTTACAAAACTGTAAGTTTACATTTAAATCTTTAACTGTTAATACACGCTCAGTCATTGTTAATGTAGAGGTAGCATCAAAATCGCAAGTTGCGTCTTTTAAAATACTATCTAAATCAACTCTTTGTAATACTTCTTTAAAGATTACACCCTCATTCTTTGCGATTAAGTCATTACCTAATGTTCTACCCCCTAATAAAGCAGGTGAAATATACTTGTTTGCAAATTCCCCTGCGTAAGTACTTGTGATTGTTGTTGTAGTTGCCATAATTACTTCTTATTTTTAATCATTAAATTAACTCTTTCAGCTATTGTTAAGTTTTTTAAACTGAAATGTTGTTCATTACTCTCTTTTTTAATTGGATTGTGTACAATTGGCTCTGTTTCAATAGCCATTTTAACCTCCTCCTCTTTTACTTCTTTAGATTCAACCAACGAAATATCTCGCTCGTTGGTTTCTTTTTGTGCAGAAAATTCTTGCAGCATTGATTCTAGCGCAGAAATACGTGCATCCATTGCTTCAATCATAGGCTTTAAATCATCCTCCAATTGCTCTTCTTCCTGCTCTTTGGATTCGTCTAACACCTCCTGTTCAAGTTCTGCTTCTTTTGGCTCAGCTTCCTCAGTCTTTTCTGAAATTGATGCAATAACACCCTCCTCTTTAATTGATAAAACTTTACCCTCATAATCATACTCCCCAATAGGTAGTGCAACTTTAGCACCATCCTCAGTAAGTATAAAAACATCTTTACCCTCTTCAAAACTTTCAGCTTCCAATTGTGTACCATCGTCTAATTTTTGTTTAGCAAATGAAACCTCAACCTTTAAACCTAAAATCTCTTTAATGGTGTCAATTTTACTTTTTGAACTCATATTTTTATATTTTAATTACGCCCTAAGACTTACTATAGTAAACAAACAATCTTTTAAATGTTAAGATTTAGGTAATAACCCTGCTTGTATTGACTCTAATGATATTTGTAACCCCTTGCGGTGTGATTGTATCAGATTCGTTAGAAAGTTGCTTAGAGGTGCTTATTTTAGTTATAGCGGTTTCTGATTGCCCTTTTAAACTTCCAACTCCCTGTGCTTTTTCATCACCCTCAAAAGGTTCTGTTGTGTACTTGTTTTTTTTCTTATTATATTTTGCTTTCATCCCTTATGTAATGTAAATTATAATTATATTTGTAGCGTTAATGTTTTATACTGTTTTTCTATTCATAATAGATTGTTTATTGTTTAGCCGTGCTATTAATTTAGTGCGGTTTTTTTATCTCCTTAACTTTTTCCACCTAAAAGGCAAGTTGACAGTCAATCCATTTACAGCATTTATAACAATTCTATTTACAGTAAAGCTGTTGTTTTGAACTATAGTTGGAAAGTAAATCTCATTTATCACATTAACAGTAGGGACTATGTAAATTATATCCCCATCACTTAATCTGTTGTCAGTTACAGCTACAGTAGGACTAACATTAGTAAAACTACTATCTCCCTCAACCTCTTCACCCTTAGCAAATTCATTGTTCATATATTGGGCAGTATCAGATGCAGTTGCTCCTGTGGGATTGCCGTCTTTATCCTTATAATTAGAATGTTCGTTAAACACTTGGTAAATATCCGTGCCTACGTACCTTATACCTACTTTAGAGCCAACTTGTATCGCTTCTAAGCTATTACTATTAAAAAAACGAGATAATCCCTCTATCACCACGTTTCCCTTATCTTCATCAAAATATACTTTCATATTACTTACCTTTACTTACTATTGATATTTGATATTCTATGTTATAAATTTCTACATCTCCGCCTTTAGCAGTTACTTTTGGAACACCTCCATTAGCTGTGTATTCTGTTCCGGCATAACCGGTAGAAATTATATTGAACGGGTGTTCAACGTTTGCCCCTTTAGGAAATGAAACTGTATCGGGAAATATTAAACCATCGGGGAAGTTTGGTAATATTGCCTGCCCAATATCTAGCGAATACTCCATATAAGATTCTTTAACGGTTGTTTTAGCTTTAAACCTTATTGAATGTATCATATAGTCCCCCTGTTTAATTGGCTCTATTCGTCTTTGTGCAATATTGTATAAACCATTACTATTGCTTGGTTTGTGATTGTTTATAATTAGCTGCCCTCTATTGTCTAAAGTTACAGTTGTATCTTCTGCAACTACAAAAGGGTTATTTTCTGTATAAAGCGTATCAGCGTAAGATTCCCACCCTAATAAATCAATACTTTTTCCCTCTAAGGCTGTTATTCTATTTTCATTATCAGTAATAGATTGGTTTACTAATCCGATAGTTACACTTATCTCATCACCTAAATCTTGAACATTGGTAGCTGTAAAGTCGTTAGAACTTGGATTAAAACCTATATTATCTGCAACCTTATTAAATACAAAACTATCTGCTGTGTTATCTGTTTCTGCTAAATCAGATTGTACTGCACCACTTGGCGAAACACCTACACTAATCAACTTCCATTCACCACCCTCAGCGAACCATAAACCCTTATTCGATCCCTCTGCAACATAGTGCATTGAACCATCTTCTATGTTTATAAAGTTGTGTCTATCACTATCAACCTTATCAACCCTTACTCTATACGTTGTATCCTTACAGCTTTCCATTATTCTAAAAGTTTAATTAATTTAGCTATTATTTCATCTTCCTCACTTATTGGTTCTGCCTCCTTTGGTTTTAAGAACCCCTCAATGCTAAATCCAAGGTATTTGCCCTCTTTCACATCTGCCCAAACATCATCATTGTCAATTTTGTAACTAACTACCCAACTACCTAAAGGCGCATCTAAGCCATATAAGGCACTTTTATCGAACTTGGTATCCTCTACTATCCAAGATTCAACAACGCAGCACCCGTCCACTGTTTTGTGCTTATTATGGTCAAGGTTTGCACTATGCTGATTGTGGTTTTGTAGATAAAACTCACTAGCACGCTTTACAGTTTCTTTTGACATAATTACGTTGTACATTCCGTCTTTTCCGTTTCTTGGAATTTCTTTATCGGGAATAAGTGCAACACCAACAACAATTCTTTTATCATCGTCAATTGATTTAAACTCTACTTTGTGTTCATTGAACGCATAAAAATTACTTTCCATTGCAGGGAACTCCACAAAACTAATTGTGTGAACTCCACCATTCTCTTCATCCAATTCTAATTCGATTGTTTCTAAATTCATTATTTCAATTATTATAGTTAAGACTATTTTTATATTTATGTGCTGTATGTATATATATAACACCAACTCGCTGCAGCCCTTGGTATCATTGAGTTTTCTTGGTTCAAAAGTGACATATTTTCGAAAAAATGCACATTTTTACACCAATTTTAAGCGTTTACATTCGGCTAATTGAGGTATATTTTTACAGATAAACAACCTCAACTATTTAAGTTAATTTAACCGATTGAACTCGTACTTTCAACACTTCTATCAAATGCGGTTGCAGTTTCAACATCACTACTCAATACATAAGTTTTAATTGGTTTTTGTGTTTGTCCCCCAATGGCATCTGCTAATTGATTTGTTTCACTTTGCCCAACTATATTAAAACTTGATGCAGTAGCTTTTGGTGCTGCTACTGACGGAGGTGCTGATGGTGCTGATACATTTGCCCCGGTAGCTTTTGCACTACTAACTGCACCTTTAATTGCACTAAATATCCCCACCGCTTGTGCTGCATAACCAATCAATAAAGGTATATTTTGAGGAAATCCAACAGCCGCTGTTTTAGCTAAACCCGCTGCATTATCCATACTAGCTTCCGCCACTGTTTTAGTCGCTTTCCAATTTATCTTTTTAATATCTTGTAAAAGTTCCTGTGCATTTAATAATTGCTTGGCTACTAACGCCGCTTTACCTGCTGCCGTTTCTGCTCCAAATAAAGTAAGTATTCCGTTCAATGTTTGACGCTTACTTTCTAAACGCTCCCTATCTAGTTTCTTTTCAGCATCATTTACTGTTTTAAGTAGAGCCATTCTTTTTTCGGCACTTAGTGTTTCATCATTTAAAATGGTGTTACGTCTTTCGTTTAAACGTTCACGCTCTAATTCAAAACCTATCTCTTCATCTTCTGTCTTTTTGAGTTCTGCTTCTGATTTAGCCTCTGATGTTTGTTCTTCAAGTTCCTTATCTTGTTGTCTAAATTCCTCTTTCTTTTCCCTTAAAGCGGTTTCGGCATCAATCTTAGCTTGTGTATCTGCATTAGCTCTATCAATAATACCTTGCAGTCGCTCTAATTCTATTTGCTTTTCCTCTTCAAATACAACTCTTAAAGCTTCTAGACTTTCAACCTTATCTTCTATCAGTTCCGCATTAAACCTTTTAGCTTCAATACTATTTTGATTTAGTGATTCTGATTGGGCATTGTACGCATCCGTTTGCTCTTTAGTTAATGCAACATCACTTGTTTTCTGTTCAGATAGTTTGCCGGTTACATCAGCTTGTACTGATTGTGCATTGGTTAGTGCTTCTGTTAATGCAACTTGATTCTCAATGGTTTTGTTTTTAGCCAACTCTTGTTTCGCTGCTTCTACTTGTAAATCTGCCTGCGCTTTAAGTGCTTTATTTTGCTTCTTTAAAACTTTTTCTAAATCTTTAGATGCTTTGCTACGCTCTTTAAAACTCTTTGTAGTATCATCCCTAATCTGCCTTAATAGTTCCGCTTCTGTTTCATACTTAGCGGCCAACTTTGCTTGCTCCGCTGCAGCTAATTGAGCCGCATTACGAATGTTTACCAAGTTTTTGGCTTGCTCGTTTGCAGCCTTAACACTAACCTCTGATAATTTACCGGTTGCAGTTGTAGCTATTTCACTTAACTCAGTAATTACGCCACCTATATTGGTTACATAATCTTTGCCCGCTTGTATTGCTTCCTCTCCTGTTTCAAAGATAGCTTCTTTTGTTGCAATTATATCTAACTGTAACTGCTTCATTGTTTCGGCATCTTTACCCCCAAAAAATGATTGTTCCCAAGCTAGCTGCGCTTCTTGTACTCCTAATTTAATTCCAAAGAAAGCAAGTTTTAGAGGTGTTACAGCTACAGTTAATAGGCTGCTCATTACAGTTTTTATGGATTCAAAACCATTTGTAGCATTGCTTACTGCATCATAAGTATCTACTAAAGCTGTAACTATTTGATTAAATACCCCGCTAATTGTTTCGAAAACAATATTAACCTTATCCATTATCTTTTGGTTTTGGGTAAAAGCCTTTGTTAGAGCAAGTACTCCCGCTACTATCAACCCAATACCCGCCGCTTTCATTGTTGCACCTAAAGTTTTAAATGCTGCTGATATTTTACCAACCCCCTTGGATGCTTTTTTAGAAGTATCACCTACTTTTTTAATGTTTTTACCTGCATTTTTACCTGCCTTATCAGATTCCTCTTCAACGCTTTTAATCGCTTGCTCAACACCTTTAATTTCTTTTATAGCATCCCCTGTATTGATATCAATTTTAACATTAACCTCTTTCATTCTTCATTTTTTTTAAGCGTTTAATTTGTTCCAATCCCTCTGAAATAGTTAAAGGCAGTTTATACTTACCTTTAGCTATCTCAATTATTTCTGATTCCCCGTAAAACTTACCTATATGCAACAATTCTAAAATCATTTTTTTAATTTATAAACAATATAATATAATTGCGTTACTTAATAGAACTGAGTAAATAGTTTTAATTCACTCTTTCCATTAGTTAGATTTGTTTTTATAGTATCTATCTTATATTTAACCCCTCTGAGTATCATTGTATCATTTAATTTGTATTTATACAATAGACTAAAAGGCAAATAAGCTGTAATATTTAAAACTCTCGCGTTCTTTTCATATATTTCTGTTATGGTATTATTATAATAATTTTTATATAAACTATTCGCATTGATTTGTAAATCAAACTCATCAATTTCACTACCAAAATTCAATGTGTGTAATCTGTCCCCTGTAGAGTTGGATGGTCTTATATAACTAGTTAATGTTTGTAGGTCAGAAATATCACTTTTATTAAACATCACCCCATTACTTGCATCTTCTTTAACTGCATAAAACAATAAAGGCGCACCGATTGTAGGCTCTTCATTTTCGTTAGCCATCCATCCCCAACCCATAGTTGTTAAATCTCTTGTAAATTGGTCGCTCATTCGCTCGAATAACATCTTTTCAAAACCTACCTCAATCTTATAAGCAGAGCCATCAAACGTTCCATCTTCTGCTTCATACAATAGACTACCATAATCTGCACCAATTATTCTACTTCTATTTAATGTTAAAAATGTTTTAGGGTCTTTAAACTTAAATTCTATGTTTGAATAAATGATTGACTTCTCAACCTTAGTTGTTGATGCATCTACATATTGCGTTATATCATACTCATTTCTATCAGAATAGTAATCATCCAATGTTTTTACTATTACAGTGCTATCTTCATAGTATGCCGTTAGATTAAACAATTTAAAAATAGTAGTTAAAAAATCCATTACTTTCATTTTTGGCATCTGACTATTTACAGTTAATTCTTTTGCAAGAGACGCCGTGTTTGTTTCATTATCAAAAGTGAATGTACGTGTTGTAATGTTTGATGGACTTAGCGTAATACCATCCGCGTTAAAGTTGAACGTCCCTTCTTTAATTGTTACAGTAGCTGTAATCACATTAACCTCTTCACCCTCAACATATAAAATAGGCTTAATTAAAGGCTGTGCTGCATCCCTTTTTATAATCACATTAATAGTACCACCTCCGTTTACTTTGTCTATCTCGGCTAAAGTTTCTTGTGTTAAATCATCAATAACTATAAATTTATTACCCTTATAGGCGTTGGATGAAACATCATAAGTTATTAGAAAGTCTTTATCAGCTAAAGTTTTTAAAAGGTTTTTATCAGCTTCCCGCACCTCATCTGCCCCATCAATAGCAAACTCATTAAGGTTAAATTTAACCGACTTATCAATCTTGCCGCCAAATATCGTACCCTTATCGCGATGCAACCACAACATTAAATCCTTTATAGCTTCATTAGAATAGTTAAAGAAATCTGTACTAAATTCTAAATTATATTTATTTTCTATAGCTTCAATTATGCGCAGCACCCTTATAGCAGGCTTTAAACTTTTGTAGTCAATACCATAGTTTTCATCATAAACCTCATCAGCTTTATAAATGTTGTTAGGTGGTTTGTTATTTGTATCAATATCTGTAGAATAGTAATATTTTTTATCAGAACTTATGAATGGGTATATTAAATCACCTGCATCATCCCCCGTGTTTTGGTTTAAGGTTTGGTTTACTTCATTTACAACATAGCCATTAGTTAGAGCAGCTTTTATAAAGTTAGACGTGTAATTATGGTTAAACACAGACAAAGGCAAGTCACTTAACTCATCTTCACCAAATAAATCTTTTAATAAAACAGTTTTACCAAAAAATGTAATATTGTAGCTAAAAGGCTTATTGTCTTTTAAAACTACATTATCCAATTTAATAGTACCCTCCTTAAAATCAACCCCGTTTAATTTAATTACGGCATCAGTTCTAAACCTTGCATCATAACTGTTAGAAATGTCCGACCTATGAAAGTGTTTAAATATTTTATTTGTTGATGGACTTGCAGGAAGTGTTAAACCTTTGCTAAAATCGGTAAATATTTTACCTATGTCCTTTATTTTTTGTATAGAAGATGTTAGCGAAATTACCTCATCTCTAAATAATTCCGCTTCAATCCCATTAATATATAATTGTACTTTCATCTATCTCACATTGTTTACTGCTTGGGTAGCATAGTTGATGTTGAATTTGTAATTAATCAATCTATCATCAATTTTATTTTTAAAAGTAAAGCTACTATCAGCCACATTTACAGGTCTAACTACATTATCTTCTGTTAGCCAAACTTGCCTTGATAGCATAAGTTCCTCAATTACAGCGTTATAACTTCCGGGAACAAACCCCGTGTTTAGTGTTACGCTTCTTTGTCCCGTCTTTGTAAGTATTTTTGATTGGTGGTTGCAAGTTTTAAAGCTACCATTGCTTACAATATTAGCGTTGTACTTTTCCTCTTTTAAGGCTAACTTTTTTACACTTGATTGAAAGCACCAAATATCCTGCAACACTCCATTCTTATTGATAAAAGTAAGTTTCTTAACTTCATATAAACACTCTCCGTTATCTCTAACCTTAACAACTCGCACGCCATCATCACCATCAATTATAATTTTATCTATAGGAAATATTGGGTACTCCCTTTCAAAATCTCTCAAACATTGAGAATCCTCAAAATCATCACCCAACTTAATAACATAATCCTTATAACTGTTAGCATCAACTCCCGCATTACTTAAATACTTTATACTTAAATCAGATTCATCAGTATTTGTATAATTTTCTGTTGCAACCTCTTCACTTCTATATAACATACTTACAGAATTGGTCTTATTTACGTTTATAGGTATGTTTAAAGCATCATCATCATACTTTACTATAACATTATTATTAATCAATAAAGATTGTTCTATTAGCTTATTTGCACCCTCTTCAAATAAAGAATAACCACTAACAGCTTGGTTAATTATAAAACCACTAACAGCTTGCTCACTTCCATTAATAGTGTTCTGAATGGTGTATTCTACCCATAATGGCTCAGTTGCATAATCTCCGTTAAACTCATTAGTAACATAATCATCAACAAGCTCACTAATCTCAAAAGTTATGATATTGCTTACTGCTGTTGAATTAAGCACGAACTGCACGTCACCTCTATCAGTTACTTTAGTCCCCTTGTAGATGTACAATCTCAATACACTTGATTCTAAATTACTTTCGTTTATAGTCACAAAATATGGACTTCTCGTATTCATCATAATTATTCTTTTATTATTCCTTGTTCAATATCTAGTATAAGTGCGTCTAATATAACATCATCAAGCTTAACCATCAACCTCTCATAAGGCTTTGTAAAAAATAGGCTTGGCTTTATTCCTTTCCTATGAATACTGCGAGCAATTAAATATGTTAGTGTCTTAATTCCACCTTTTTTAAACTTCCCTTTTGAATCTCTAAACTTTAACCCTCTAGCTTTAACCCATTGCTCAATTCTTTTCATATTAGGAAATTTATTAGGCTTAAAACTGTATGGTGTTTGGAACTTTTTTAAAATACCACTAACTCCTTTATCTTGATACTCTCCGTGTTCAGCCATTAAAAATTCAATAACAGCTTTATCATTGTTGGTGTCAATTTTATAATCTAAACTTTTATATAATTCGCTTGTAACATTCTTATCTTTTCTAGTTAGATTTGCTCTCGCTTGCGTTACAACATTTTTAGCTTCTTTATTTAAAGCTTTTTCTAAGTTGCTTAGCATAGGTCAATAGTGTTAGCTACTTCAATTTCAAAAGTTACAGCCCAACCTGCTAACAAGTTTCCAAACCTCTCTTTAAATGGTTCTAAGTTTGGGTTTCCTAACAGTTGGAATCCGTCTTCTAATATATCACCATTCTTTAAAGTGTTTAATAGTTTAGTTATTACTGCTTGCTGAGTGTTCCAAATATACATTGTATTATCATTTCCCATAACCTCATCCACATTACTATCTTTATTAATATCTACTAAATCCATACATAAAATGCTAAAAGTGTAGGTAATTACTTGCTCCCCATATTGTACGTTATCTACTGATAAATGCCCTAAAGGAAATATTGTTTGCTTCTTCAAATCAACATCAAATAGACTACCATAGCTAATGGTGTTTATAAATGGACTCGATTCCAATTCCCCTTTTATTGATTTAACTACTTTTATAAAATTACTCATCTTAAAATTTCTTTTTTATTTGTGCTGCATCATATTCTGCCTTATCTGCCAAATAGGCTAAATGTGTAAAGCATAAGTGCATACTTAGTTTAGTAACTTCTCTAACTTTTGTAAGGTCTCCGTTAGCAAGTGCAACAAGCTCTTGATGACTGTTCCACTTGCTGCTGAATTGGTTTGAACTGCTAAGTCCGTCCCCATCTGCTTTTCTAAATATTTCGGGGTAACTCTCAGTAATTCTTTCGTTAAACTCCAAAAAAAAACCATAGCACTAAATACTGTACCTAAAGGCATCTGTTTCATTGCTTCTGCTCCGGCTAAACTTTCGTAGGGGTCAATTGTGTACCTACCTAAAATCTCGTGCTTTATTGGCCTATATAATACAGCCATTGCTAAGTGCATATTTTCCCACCCGTCTAATAGTTGTACTAAGTCTTTATTTTCGCCATAAGTAATACTATCTAAATCGGGTATCATTCCTAACTTGGTATCACCTATTGTACACTTCATCTCTAACTCTTTAGCATCCTTTTTCAACACATTAGCAATCTCCCCTGCGATTAGCTTTACACTTTTTGCGTCAATTTTATTAATAGTTGCTTCATCATACCCCATAAAACACTTAATCAAGTCAACCTCAGTAGGGTTTTCAATAGCTATATATTTTTGATACTGCCCTAAAGTTAAATCATTCAACTCTGTTGGTACTTTTATTTTAATCATCCTTTTTATTTTTAAACATTAAAGAGGTTATATTGTTTTAATAGACCGCATAATTTCCGTTGTTAGCTTGTGACAATTGTTCTACAAAAAAGTATCTAACTGCATCTAAAATGTGGTTATACATATCTACCGGCACTTCTAGTGGGTTTCCGTCCCTATCTTTTTTCCATACGTAGTTGTTTAGTTCAACCTCAATATTAACACCGTCAATTACTAAATCATACTCTTTGACTATATTAATCCCACCTTTAATACTTTTGTTCCTAATAGGTACAACGGGCAGCATATAGGCTCTAAGTTCTGCAATAGATTTAGGTTCTGCACTATCACAAACAATCACACCGCTCATAGCTTCTGCATCATTTTTAATCTTCTGTGCTATCTGACTATTTAACAATCCTTTTTCATAAAGAAACTCCTTTAAATATATTTTACCATCATATCTGTACACCTTAACAATTGCTGTTGGGTCATTCGAAAAACCCCAATCTAAACCCGCACCTAAATACTTTGCATCTTTTGGAACTTTACCTTTAACCCAATTGGTGTAAATAACCCCCTCGGCTTTGTTTAACCAACCCCCTAAAATTTGATGCTTATACTTCTCGTAATCTCTACGCTTCATCTTCTCAACATCTGCCACAAAAGATGGTGATAAATTATCCTTATTATCTAAGTAGGTAGTGTGGATATAGGTTGTATTATTTTGGCTAATATTTGAACCCTCCAATACTTGCTCTTCTAAAAAGAATCTTCTATAAATCCAATGCTCCTTAGTTGCAGGGTTTAGTATTAAAATAACCTTATTAGGATTCGCTAAACTTCTTACAGATAAATTGATTTTATCAAATACATTTTCATCTCTTAACTCTTCTGCTTCATCCATTACCCAAATAGTAACACCTTGCAAAGATTTTAAATTTGCTGTTTGGTCGCCGCTTGAAGATTTGATACCTCTAAATAATATTTTACTGCCGCTAATATTGTTTATTATCTCAGTCTTATTTACTGTAAAATAATCACTCAATCCAAGTAGTTCAATCTTCTCTAAAAACTCGGGTATAATAGAAATATGTGCTGAGGTCATAGAGTAACGGGTAAACAGTATAACGTGGTTTTCCTCCATACTTAGCAACACTAAATAGGTAGTGATACTGAATGATTTAGAAGAGCCACGCCCACCTGTTGCAATTACATATCTATCGGCAGTTGTGAATAATGGTTTATATTTATCTACTAACTCAATTTTACTCACCCTTATTTTTTTTAAAACTTACTAAATCTGCTAACTTTATTTGTATTGGCTCTTCACCCCCGCCTAATTCTAGCTTATCAGTAGGCTTCCCGAATATGTGACCACCTAAAAATAATTGCCCTCCACTATGTTCAAGCAGTTGCCCTACTAATTCAGTCTTAGCAACCTCATCAACTTCTGTATTGTACAGCGTTTTTAAGGCTTTCATTATCTGCTCCCTTGCTTGTAGTTCCAACGCTTTGTGTGGTCTACCTCCTTTGTTCCCTTTTTTACCTCTGTTAAAAGACCTCTTATCTATTTTGCCGTCTTTTGTTTTCTTTGGCTCTTTCATTTTAGTTTTTATTTAGCTGACTAATTGACTATATAAACAAGAAACCCCCATTAAGTTAATGAGGATATATCTATTTTTATAAAGTCGGCAGCAAAATCTTCTGAATCCTGCCACCGCCCGCTATCTATATTTCTTTTTAATAATTTCAATGCTAAAGAGTAGCCGTGTGCATAAGCGTAATTTTCAACCTCAACAAACATATCAATATCATCTTGCAGCATTAGCCCATATAAATACAGCGATATGTGGTCGTTGTGATGAAACATATATTCGTAAAAATCTCTAAACGCATCGCAAAATGCAAACAACCTATCTCTTTTATAGCTTTCCCTTGACATATAAATCTTTTGTATTAATTTTGCTAAACTCTTCTTTATTCGCTCTATAGTTGTTGAATGTCGTAATACACTTATTTAACTTAGCTTTACCCGTATTTATAAAATCTTCACTAACCTCATAAAACCCAATATCTAAAGTCTTTTTATCAATTGCGATAAATTTAAAATCAATAGCATCAAACAACTCTAAATAGATTGCCACTTGTATATCGTAGTTAAAATTTCTTGCACTACTTTCAAAATTCCTTAAATCTGCCGTAGTCTTTAAATCTAAAACTGTAAACCCATCTAATAAATCAGCTTTACCCCTAAACGGTACGCCGCCTATATTTGCTATTGCAGGTATCTCTTTTTGACAACCATTAATTATGTTGGCAATATCTTTACAATCAAATAACTTCTCTGACACTCTTTGTGCTTTTTCCATTTCTGATGAGGTGAATACATTATCATATCCATACTCCACAACTGCATCTTTAAATGATTTGCCCGCTTTAGTTCCGCTAACCACGTGCAACGCATTAAACTTGTCGGGTTCTAACACTGCTAAATGAATTAACCCACCGTCTCTAAAAGCTTGTATCTTTTGCTGTGTTTGAGTTAATGATTTATGGTAATCTAATTCCCCTTTTAATAAATGTTTGCAGCTACTACTACTTAAAGCGTGCTGTCCTAAAAATCCATAATAAAAAGAGTCATCATACATCTTCTTTATCAATTCATCTTTGTTGTATTCTATATTGTTTAGTAATCTCATTTTAATAGTTTTTGTATATTGTTTCTAAATTGTTAATAACAGGCTTAAAGCATAGGTTGCAACTTGTCATCTGTTTATTTCGTTTAAAGATTCTGTTGTAGATTGTTAGCAACTCTTTCTGCTGCTCTACGCTTACCTTACCTTTATAGGTTTTAAAGAAGTCATCTAAATAAATGTATTCCTCCTGCGTTGGGCAATCAACTACTTTGTTTCTTGAATAGCTGTTTAACTTCTCTTTACGCTCATCACAACCGCAATCAACATCTAAAGCTTTTGCAACTGTATCAACAACTTTTTTAATTCCCGTTGCTTTTGTAATCTTTTCAACCTTATCACCTAACCCATCTTGCTGACTTTCTGCAATCTTCAACTCTTCTTTTAAACTTCTATAGACTAAACTCCTTTTATCCCCTGTGTAGTCTTTAATCCTTTTTTTTATTTCCTTAATCGTCATCTCTTATGTTTTTATTATACCAATCGCTTAACTCTTCCTTTAAAGCATCTTTTACAAGATTTATCGTATTATGAATAGATACATAACAAATACCCGTTTCCCGCCCAATGGCTCTGTAAGATTTTCCCGTATCTCTGTACATTCTAAATAGGCTTGCACTGTACCAATCCAAACTGTCTAATATTTGTTCAGTCTTTAGGAATAACTCGTGGTTCTTTTCGTGTTTTTCCATATTAGGCTCATCTTCTGTAAAAGTGAAATCATAGCTAACAACTTTTGCTTCTCGCTTCTTTTTGTTGTAGTGGTTCATCACCTCGCTTCTAATAGTTAAATACACATAACCATAATTTGGCTCACCATTTACTGCAATAACCTTATGATAGTTGGCGTACTTATGCAGCTTTAAATAGGTATTTTGAACAACATCTTCTGCGAAAGATTTTTTAGCACCTAAAGAAATTGCGTGTGAAATCCAAGTGTCGTGGTACTTGGCTAGCATACTTAAAAAATCAATATTCATTCTTAATAGTTTTTACAGACTTAGATAAATCTATCATATAACATTCCTTTTTAATCATCTCGTTGTTTCCGTTGCTTGCTGTTGCTTTCGGGCAATTCATATAGATAATGCTGCCAAAATCACTCTCTAAATTAAACAACATATCTTTGTCATCGCAGCAAACTAAATAGTATGCTTTATAGGTCTTATTTTTCCCCCTTGCTCTAAACTCCTTTAATTCATTTAAGATGGCATCTCGCTTCTTTTTTTCGAGCAATAAACCGCCTTTATACTTATCGCTTTTAAACCCTCGAACCTTAGCTTCAACAATCATTCTAACCTCTGTAGGCTTTCCTTTATCCTTAAATACTAAAGCATCAAAAGGTTTGTAACTATCATTAACCATATCAAAAATACTGCAATTTTCAATGTTGTTAAAGAAGCTCAAAACCCTCAACTCTTCTAATAAAATACGTTCTTTAAATGTCATAAAAAGTAAAAAACACCATTTGCGCCCCTCCCCCAAGTTTTTGCAAATGATGTTTGATTTAGTTATTAAAAAGGTAAATCTTCTACCTCCGCTTTTGGTGAATCAGCTAACTCTGCTTTTTGAATCCTCCAACCTTGAATAGAGTTGAAGTATCTTGCAACACCCTCGGGGTTAATCCATTCCCTACCTCTTAAATTAATGCTTACGTTTACTCTCTCGCCAACCTTATAAGTATTTAGCTTTTCGCAATTGTCTTTGGCAAACTCGATTAGTATATCCTGCGGATACCTATCTTCAGTTGTTACAACTAATTCACGTTTTTGAAAGTTGTTAGAACCTACTGTCTGCGTTTCGCCTATTACCTTAATTAATCCTGTAATCTCCATATCTTATAATTTAATTTAATTTAATGTAAATATAACTCTTTTTATCTCTTACTTTAGGGTATTTAATAATTCTTTTACCTCTTTTGTTAAAGTATATTTCAACTCAACCTTGGCAATAGAACCTCCCTTTTTAATGTAGTCAGCAGCCTTTTTATATGCTTCACTATTTTTATTTAATGTTGGTAGTGATGTTGTTGCTGTCTTATCGTGTTCATTAACTGCATCACTATCTTTAGTGTCATCAATTAACAATAAGTTACCGTAAGCATACTTTTTACTGTAAGAACTCGCTGCTCCTGTTCTTTGTGGCATCTGCATACCTTTTGCATCGAAATCTATAATAGCTTGCCCCTTACGCTCAACTGTTTCGTTAGTTTCACAATCAACCATAATAGCAGTAGTATCTATGTAAATAATATTTCCTATTGATACTATCTCGTCTGATGAGGAAAAGCTGACTTTATACTTTACCTGCAATGGTTTTAAGGCTTCAACGATGCCCTCTGCGTTTCTGTACTTATATTTACCGAAAGCATTGTATTGGTTTTTCGGTGCTTTTAATTCTACTTGTATTGCTGCTAATTTTTCTAATGTATTCATCTTAACTAATTTTATTGTCTAACTCTTGGATTATATATCTTACCTCACTTCTCTCAATTGCTTGCAGGACTACTGTTCCGTTTACAACTAGATTAAACCTATCTTTACTAACTTTTTGCACTTCTACTTCCATCTATTTTAATTTAAAATGTTTATTATTTTCATTTAACCACAAATCTATAACTTTTTTTGATTTTTTCAAATCTGTAACAAATTCGCCTTTTTTTTCCGAACGCTCCAAACGTTTCACAATATCGAACAGATAGGGATTCCATCCACGCAATAAAGCTATCTTATATAAAGAACCCTCTGAGTTGTCATAGTGGGCAGGTGTGTAGTAATTAAGCCCCTCGTTGCCATTCTGTGCAATTATATTCATTCTCTTGTCTCTTGCTTCTTCTTCCATTTCTGCCATCTTATCTCTTGTATTCATTATTTAAAAATTATTATTTAATATTTGAATTGCCTAACGGGCAAACTCCTTAGTTGATGATTCGTCCCTATTCTGTTCCCTACATAGTGGGTCTAAATCTGTAACCTTACGTAAAAATTCAAAAGTTATCTTATATTTCTTAGCAACCCTATCTACTGCGCCAACCCTTTGTGCATCGAAATTCTTATTCACTGAATGTGTTTGCGAGTTTTTATCAAATAAATAATAGTGTATATTATCTAATTCTTTTCTTAACTCTGTAACTGCTTCAAAATTTCTGATTTGTTTTTGCTTATTGTTCATTTCTTAATTGTTTATTTTCTGTTTCTAATTCTACTATCTTGTTCTGCAATGCTTCGCACCTCTCGTGGAAATATTGGATTGTTTGCTTGTAGGTATCGTTACTCATTATATTTTCATTACTTTTCTTAAAATCTCTTTTGTTTTATTAGAACCCTCTTTATAAGATTCTAAATCCACCTCATACATTAGGGTTTCTAACTCTGCCAAACCTGCATAAGTTTCAAAATCATTTCTAGCTAATGCTTTTTCTTTTAAACTATTTGATGCTTTTAAAAATTTTTCTTTGTTGCTCATAATTCTTGTTTTTGTTATTGTTGATGCAAATATATAAAGGATTATTAGATTAAAAAAACTTTTTTAGAATTATTTTTAAATTATTTTGCGTTTACTCTTCTATTTACTGCTTCCATCTTATCCTCTAAGTACTCTGATATAGTGTTTCCAACAAAGGCAACAGTGTAACCCAACTCTCTTGCAATGGTGGTATCCTTATTGTCTATAACTGTTTCCATCAACCTTAGTTGAGTTCTATTAAACGCTGCTATTACCTTTTCTTTTTTTTCGGGTATTAAATCCCTTTCTGCCTTACTTAACATATCTTTATTTTTAAATTTAATGCAAATATAATAAAATTTATTAGTTGTGCAATTTTTTATTCCAACTCTTGAAAAACAAAATCTTCATCGAACCAACCCTTTTGGTCTTTAAAAGTGAAGTTCCTTACAACATCATCCAACCCACGCATATTGCCTAAAGTAATTATACTATCGTGTCTGCGTATCATTTTAAAATCTCTATCTCCTTTTAAGTTCAATAACTCGTGTTGCAGCTTATTTAAAACTTCTTGCTCAACCTTGCTACAGTACTCAAACATACTATCGTTAGTTCGTTCCCAAAAGTTACTCATAATAAAATCTATAACATCCCTATGAATGTTGTATTTTTTGTAATCTCTTATAATATTTTTTTTATATGATGATGCGTCTAACTTTTTAGATTCAGCATACTCTAAGCTAGAGCGATTAATTAAGGAATTAATTTTCTTTTTATTCTTTTTATTATCTCCATATATGTCTTTAGGTGGCTCTAATCCGCAAGCGGCATACAAAATCCTAATATTGCAAGTGTTAATATCTACCTCATTAAAGTCATACTCACCTATCTCCTCCATAACAGCCTGCACTAAATCAATTGATACTTGTGTGAATATATTATAATCTCTACTCCCCACAATTTTTGGAGGTATTTGAAAATTCTTTTGCCCTACTGCCATAAGCAATAAAATGTAGTTTGTCTTTGTATTCCTTTTTAGATTTATTACCCATTCTTGGTATTCCGCCCCTTTTTGCTCTCTGCGAGTTGAGGTTGCTTTTTTCCATTTTAAAGATTCTTTTATTATATAATCTACAGCAGCATCAATCTCATCTTCATTGCGTAAAATAGATAAAACCCTCAACGCTCTATTTACCACCAAATAGTTATCCCATTCGGCAGGTGTAAAATCATCATCCAAGATACTACCATCTACAACAAAAAAGGCTCTCACTAGATATTCCTCATAAGTTTTTAAAAAGTCTTTTAATGTTTTTCTAACCATTCCGTTAGGGGTTAGTTTATGCGACCTTAAATCGCATTGGGTGTCTTTAAATGGGTTTAGTTCCATAATTTCGTTGTGGTTTGTTAATGTGTTTGCCCTTGATTGTGATGGGGATGGTTTCCGGGATTTTATTACCTGCCTACCGTTATCCATAATTTTTAGTGTAAATCCTCTAACCTTAAAGAAGTCATAATACATTTGTATATAACTCTTTATGTTGCCGTCATTCATTTCTTTTTCTAAATTGTACTTCACCTCATCAATTACAAGTGATTCAGTTAAACCTAACTCATCAAACTCTCTATCAAAAAAACGAGGTATAAAACTGTAACGAGGGTCTTTAAATTTTGTTTTTAAAGGTATATTCTCATTGTCAGCAATGCGTTGCATTTCCTTAATACTTTTCATTAAATAACCCTCTGCACCTCTTCTAAACCACTCTATTCGCTTCGTCCCCTGCCTTGGCCTACCGATTATTTGCACAATATTTTGCGGGTAAAAAGTTGTGTAGTCCTGCGTTCTATCTTCAAAAATAAATACATTAACATCAGTATCAACTTCTAAATCAAAACCCTCAAAACCTGCGGATGATATTATAGTTAAATTACTATCTTCATTGTTTACAAATTTTGTCATTTCCATTATACGTGCTAATAGTGATTCACCTATTTTTATATTGGCATCTAATACACCATTCTTAATAAATCTCTTTATTACTATCGAATCTTGCAGCGCAACCAAAACCTTTTCCCCGGCTTCTAATAAGTCTAACGCCCTCTTTATGCTATCTTCTTGATTCTCTGAAACAAATATATCTCTTTGTTCTATTGAATCGCCTAAAAGTTTTATATCTACTTTTTGAAAAAGCATTGGCGTAGCGGTGACTGATACTCGTGCCGTATCGGGAAAATTAACGTCAATCAACTCCTTGAACTTAACTAACTTCTCTCTGAATGATGATTGGATTAAAGAACTGTGGCTTTCATCAATCATTATCTTATCAATCTTATGCGCAAATGTTTTAAAAGTTTCTATATGGTTATAAAAACTATCTGTAACAATCATTGTAACCTGCGTGCTACCATACAAATCAAGTCTATCACTCCCGTCACCTCCGTATATAAAGCTAGTAATCAATTTATTGCCTTTATTAGCAATATAGTTATCTTGCTTACCCATTACAACCTTTGTGTTAGGGGCAATGATTATGTTAAATTTTCCCATACGAGGGGCAATCTTTAAGAAGTTAAAAGTAAAACCATTACCTGTAACGTTTTTATCTACCATTGTATGTTGCCCTCCTATAAAACAATCTTCTACTATTTCTTTTGTTAAATATTTTCCTTTATACTTTACTATCTTCATACGCCTACTCCTGTTTCTTACGATTTTCTATAAATACAAATAACCTCTTTAAATCCTATTGCTAATAGAATTGCCGAAACAATATTCAACACTCCGGAACTTATTACAATTCCTATTATAAGAATGTAAACTAACACTAATAATAATTCTGTTTTAAATTTCATATATCTTGTTTATTATTTAACGAGTTAAAATCTAACTGTTTTGTTTTTGCAAAGATAGTTTTTTTTGTGACTTAAAAAAATATTTGTTAAATTATTTTAAAATAAAAGAAGAATAGTAAGACTTACACGCACGAAAAAAAGACCTAAAAAAGAGGTTGAAAAACCCCCTAAATAGGTCTAAAAAATGGTGTAAAAATGTGCATTTTTTTAAAAAATTGTCACTTTTGAACCAAGAAATCCTAGTCGTACCAAGGGCTACAGCCGATTGGTGTTATATATATACATACAGCGCTATTTGAAATGTTTTTTATTTTTATTCAGAGAATAGTTGACTGAGTAACTACTCATTATTTCCTTTTCAGTATCTAACAATAATCTCCTAAAATATGTGTCAAATGCTTTCCCCCTCAATTTAGATTCCCTTTTATAGTCAGTTTGCGATAGAGTCTTAACTATTGTAAAAGACCACTCGCTTGCGTCAGTCTTATTCCACAATTCCATAAATTCGGTAGAACTATGCTTCTTTAACCTAAAATTAGTGTAATGACTTTGCCACCTGTTAAAAATATCTTTACTCATTCCTATATAATAGTAGCCGCTTTTATGTTCTATTTTATAAATACCCGCTTTCTTAATCTTTAAATACCCCATTTAGTAACCTTTACGTAAATTATAATTCCTATTATTAATGCAACTAGCAACACCCAATAGTGCCTTACTACTTTTTTGTCTTTCTTTTTAATAATTACCTCATCGGTTTGACTATCTCTTTGTACTTCCTCAACCTCTTTAACCTCGTTTTTAGCCACTTTCTTTTCTTTCTGTATACTTTGTATAGTTACATCCCTTACATTGCTTAAAACAGTCTTATTACCTTTTTTATCAATTATAGTGATTGCTTTGGTGGTGTCTAAAACATTTGCAGTTATATTTATTTCGCTAAGGTTTTCCACTATCAATTCATTAGAGGTGGTTTTAATCTCTTTTGTGCTTAGTTCTATTTTTTCCGACACCCTACGTTCCTTTTCTGTAATTACCCTCTTAGAGCCGCAGGAAATGAATAAAAGTATTATTATAATGTACCTCATTTTTTATTTGATACACTAATAAAAATCTATCTAGTTAAAATTATTTTAAATAAAACTTGTGAGAAGTAAAAAGAGGTTGTATATTTGCATCAACAATAACAAAAACAACATTATGAAAAAATCAATTAATATAAACGGAAAGAAACAATTTGTAAATTTAGAAATGAATTTAATAGATGATTCAAGAACTTACAATAAGGAAGTTTCTTATAAAATGTTTGAAACTAAAGGAGGTGTAACTACCGCAAAAAGATTAAAAGCCAAACAACACGTAACTATTGAGGTTTTTACAATTAATAATGTAGATTATAATATTGAAAGACACGTTACTTATAAAACCAATAATAAAGGTGGTTTAATTACCGGTTATTATAGTGTTTATAATAATGAAATTTTTAAATCAGATAAAAAAATAATAGAATATATTTTATCTAAATAATAAACAAACCTAAGCAAGTTTAAAAACTGCTTCTTTATTATGAATAGAAAAAGTATTATATTATGCCTGTAAAAACAAAAACAATTCAAATAGCAGATTTAGATTCTCCTTTAGAGGTGGAGTTTTATTACGAACCATATAAGTCTGCAACGTGGGATGAGCCATCGCAGGGGGAATTAGAGATACAAGAAGTTTTACTAAATGGTGAGGATATTCTCGATGTATTATCAAAAAGAGTGATTTTGAATATTGAGCAAGAATTATTAGAACAATAAAAAATATAAATTTAGATATGAGTAAAGTAGAGTTAATTAGTAAATCAATAGGTTTAGGTAGTTATAGTGAATTATCTAACGCAGAAGTAATAGCAGCGATTGCTAGACACGGAACAATTAAGGAAGATAACGGAAAGTTAGTAAAATACTTAATGAACCACGCCCATTGGTCGCCATTACAGCACATATCTTTTGGGTTTAAGATAGAGACAAGAAGAAGTATATCGGCTCAGATATTTAGACACAGAAGTTTAAATGGTCAAGAATGGAGTTTAAGATACGCAGAGCCTTTAGGGTTTGAAGATATTGATTTAAGGAGGGAACACCCTACAAATAGACAGAGTAGTACTGATAGCTTCAACCCTGTGTTAAAAGATTATTTCGCTGCAGGTAGAGATGCATTTGCTAGTAATGCGATTGATAGCCTTTTTAATCAAGTAGAAACTTTATATAACGAGTTGTTGTCAGCAGGTGTCGCTAAAGAATGTGCTAGAGATATATTGCCTTTGTGTACTAAAACTACAATTCACATAACAGGAACTTTAAGAGATTTACTAGGCTTCTTAAACGTAAGGTGTGATAAACACGCACAATTAGAGGTTCAAGAAATAGCTTTAGCTATAGGAGAAGAAATAGAAAAAGAAATACCCGATATTATGGGCTCTATTGATTGGAGGAATGGAATGTTTATGTAACGGTTTGAAAACAAAGAAATTATGAAGAAACAAATTAACGATTTATTACTGAAAATGCAAACAGGGGAAAACTGCATAGGAGAAACAGCAAACCATTTATTAAATTTATTTGGTGTTGGTAGTAGTTTTAATATTGAGGTAAAAGACAGAGATATCGTAACAATAGAAGCATTACACGACACCTTATTAGACGAAAAGGCACTTGGTTTAAATGCAAGAAGTATGAAAGACAGCAGAGCCTTAACACAAAGAATGTATAAAGCAATTATTAAAGATTAATATTACTTACAACGTAAAATATAAGATTAGTAAAGCGTATAAATAAACACAAAACTTTAAATTATGAAATGGATTAGCGTAAAAGACAAGTTGCCAACCAAAAGACCATTAAGGTTTGAAAATGTATTGGTAGCAAAAGAAAACAAAGTAGTTATGGAAGCTCTTTATAATACAAAAACTGAACAATTTATGGGTTGGGATAGTAAAAAAGAACTGAACTATAAAGTAACCCATTGGCAACACTTGCCTAAAGCACCTCAATAGCTTTATTAATTTTATATGGTGTTGTAAGTATTTCGTATGATTAGTAGTGTAAAAATAGAAATAACTAAAGTTAATTAAAATGAACAAAACAAAAACAAAAAAATTATGGCGACAGTTTACAAAGTAGAAATCGTATCACACTGGATTAACTACACACCTAAAGACTTAGAAGAAGTTATTAAAAAAGCACTAAACAAAGAAGTTAGAAATGTAGTTTGTGTAGAAGTAGAAAGAAATTGATGAAATGTAGCTTGTTGTAGTTAACGAATTAGAATGTGAATAGTAAAATTACGATTATGAAATTTAAAGACTTATTTATAGTGCCTATAATTGGGTTAGGATACTTTGATGAACAAATAAAAACTGATGGCAGTAGTTGGTATATTAGAACAATAATAATTTTATGCTTTAAGTTACAATATTATAAAAAGATAAAGTGATTTTTATTGCTACTAACGTGTTGTATAAGGTGCGTTTTAATGCACTTTACACGTTGTTACCTGCTTTACGGATTTAAAAAAAAAATATGAAGATAAACGAAATATATTTAGGGGATTGCTTAGAGTTAATGCCTAAACACGTAGAAGATAAAAGTATTGATATGATTTTTTGCGATTTACCTTACGGAACCACTCGTAATAAATGGGATAAAAACATAATACCATTTGAACCATTATGGAACGAATACAAAAGAGTTTTAAAAAATGATGGTTGTATAGTTTTAACTTCTGATGGTATTTTTACAGGTGCTTTAATGATGAGCAACCCGAAATGGTTTAAATATAAATTGATTTGGAATAAAAAAAGCACAACAGGATTTTTAAACGCTAAACGTATGCCACTAAGACAACACGAAGATATTTTAGTGTTTGCAAATGGTAAAACTAAATATAACCCTATAAAAGTAAAGAGGGGTAAGCCACGAAAAAAAGGGGGATATGTTGGAGGTAATAAAGGCACTTACGGAAGCCATAAAGAAGATATAAAAGTGAATAATGAATACTACCCTACAAGTATAATAGAAATAAGTAACGCAAACCAAAAAGCAAAACAACACCCCACAGAAAAGCCTTTAGAGTTAATGGAGTATTTAATAAAAACTTACAGTAATGAAGGAGATTTAATACTTGATAATACTTGCGGAAGTGGCACAACTGGACTTGGAGCAAAAAATCTAAACCGAAATTATATAATGATGGAGCAAGACCCTAAATACTATGACATCGCCTGTAAAAGAGTACAAGAATAGTATTGTAGCTAACGTTAAAATATATGAAAAGTTAAGGAATTATGAGAAGCAAAGCAATGACAGAAATGGTTAAAAATATACCATTAAAAACAAGACTAAAAGTAAGTACAGAAATGGCTTTTATAAACTTAATTAGCGAATTAGGTTACAGAGAAAATAAAATGTGGACTGAAGATGAAGACCATTTATTAAATAAGCTTTGCGTACTTGCTGAAAAATTTAGCACAGACCAAATTAAAGAGTTTGAACAATGGCAAAAAGACGGTAAACCTTAATTTTTTATATATATTGTTATGTGCCTTTTTAATTGCATCATAACGGTTTGTATAAGGTGCGTTTTAATGCACTTTATAAGGTGTTGTAAGTATTGCAAGATTAAATAACAGAAATTAATTTATAGAAACAGAGTAAAATATTTAGAAGATGATAAAACAATTGAATAAAAGTATAAACGAAGTATATCAGAAGAGACACTTGGAAGCTGTCACATCAAGTATAATTGCATCACAAGTAATGTTGCATTACCAAGATGAGTTGATGCGCTTAAAAAGCCCATACTACAAGCATAATATGAAGAAGCACGGTTCTTTGTTTCAAAAGGAATTAATTAAAGCAGAAGAGAGGGAGTTTGATAAAGTCTTTGATTCAGATGAGGAAACTACGCACAAAGTATCTTCTAATTTAATGAGTGGAATGGAATTTATTTTAAAGAATGGATTCAGCAATATGATGTTTTTAATGAAGTGTGAAATGGTATTTAAAGAAAACCCTAAGAGAATAGAAAAATTAGTAGACAAACTATTAAAAGAATATAATTTAACAAGTAATTAATTAAAAAAATAATAAAATGAAAAAATTAGTATTAGTATTATTAGCAATATTATCATTAACAAGTTGTAGTAATGATGATATAATTGAGGATGATTTTGTAGTAGTTATGTTTTCTTCAAAATTAGAGTATTTCAACTACGATGATTATTTAGATGGGCAGGTAGATGGGCAATCTGTTTACCTATTCAAACCCGAGCACCACCCTTTAATTGTTTTTGATGAAAATATAAACTATTATTACGGGGTAGTAGATTCATATATAAGTGTAGGCTACGGAGGGCAAATTTACAAAACTTTAGTAAAAATAAGAGTTTCAGATTTAAGAACAAGAGAACTCACCCGGCTACGCTCACTTGGGTTAGATTTATAATAAAAACCCCTTGGCTTAATTGCTTTGGGGTTTCTTTTTTAATAGTTCCAACGTCTTTTCTTTGTTGGTTGGTAAATATCGAAATGTACAAAAGATGGGTAAATACCTAACCCTCCGTTAATTATCTTATTATCATCAATCAATTGCTCAACAACCTCTGCAACTTCTTTGGGATTCATTCCATCAACTCTAATATCTGCAGCCATACCTAATAAATGCTTAGAGTATTTAACACCGCCTATTGCTTTGTTATGCTCATCACACCTGTAACCGCTATTTATAGATATTGGTTTCTGTATCGCTTCCCTCAACACTTGCAATTCCCTTGCTAAAATCTTGATATTTGATTTCACTATTGAGTCCATTGTGCAATTCCCGCACTTACATTTAAACTCACTTAAACTAAAATTCTCTGTTAATTTCATAATCTTACTTTTATCCGCAAAGTTCCTCTTTACTCGCTGCGGTTCTTAATACTAATCCCCCGATGCCAATTACTTGATTTTTGTAAAATCTTGGGTATTTCAACACCTCAATAGCTGATTCTACCCCATTCACTTTTACATTTTCAACATATCTTATAGCTTTTCTATTATAGTGTACCTCTAAATCATTACCTCTGTACTCTTCACCAATCTCTTCACCCCATACATCAACATCACTTTTACCTATGTAATCATCAATAGTTTTTCCTGCGGGGGTTAAAAACATATCTTCATAATAACTATTTAAGAATATCATATATCCGTTATTATCTTTTAACCATATAGGCAGAGGTGCATCGTTAGCAGAATTTTCTAAAGTGATTAGCTGCATTCTTAGTTTGTTTATTTCCTCACTTTGCTGTCTCATTATTTGGGTTTGAGTTTCTATCAACTTTTCTAACTCATCAATACGCTCAGATAGTTCAGTCGTGTAGTTTTTGCGCTCAATCATCAATTCCCTAAACTCGCTTGTGCCTTGTTTCCTCTTCTCTTGTTGGTGCGCAAAGTATTTACCAATTAAACCTCCGCCTAATAGAGTAGCTATTGCAGGTACTACTGTTTGGATTATTTCATTCATACAACAAAGTAAAATATTACAGGCATAAATGTAAATAAAGCATCAACCACATCTACTGTACCTTGTTTCATAATTCCATCCCAAACTAATTCCTTAGAAACTGCTGCAATCAATACTAAAACAGCACTTGTTAAATCTATAAAAAAGAAGTTTAATAATACAAATAACACACTCCCGCTAAAGAAGTGTGCTAATTTATCGTGTGGTACTTTACTAAATATGTTTATAAAATCTTTCATTATATTATTTTGTGTTTAGGGTTTTTTGGTTCTACCTCGTAAGTTTTAAATCCGTAAGGACTCTCTTTTAAATCTCTGAATAAAATATCTACCGAATATCCATCTAAATAAATTGGCTCTTTAATCACGTTGCCATCAATGTCATATTCACCTTTAACATCAATTAATTTACCTAACTTAAAAATATCGCAATTATATTTTAATTCTTTTTCTTCATTGTATAAAGTAGTAATTTTTTCCTCCGCTTGTTCTTTATCTTTAAAATTATATTTCTTTAATATCATTACTTCGTTAAATTTATTAATTCTTCATCTGTTAATTCTTTATCATAGATAAACATTTTATCAATAAAAGTTTGACCACCTTTAACTAAGGCAAACCCTCTTAAATCTATTCTATTAATTCCAAATAATGTTTGTTCAGTAGCGTTGTTGATTTGTTGTCCATTAATAAATAAAGTATAAACTCCGTTTTTATTCTTTAACGCTAGCTTAACATTTTCTTTAAAATCGGAATTTAATTCATATAAAGGGTTTTCAAGTCTTATTCTTGATTTGTCATCTAAATTTGCCTGCTTAAAATAAAGCCTACCTAATAAAGTGTCATTTATATCTAAAAAGTACAAACTACCACCCCCTTGGTCGTTATCACTTGAACCTTGTAGAAACAAAGTAGCATTGTTGCCTAATAAAGAATTTATGTTGTCCAAACTACCACTATCTACACTTCTTGAAGCTATTGCTCCGCTTGTAGGTATGTAAGAAGATTCTTTTGTGGCAATCTCTAATTGACAGCCATACACTAAAACCTTGTTAGTAAATTCATTTAAAGGAACACCACCTAAATAATCTCTTGCCTTACCGATAGTAAACTCAATTAACGCAGCGTCCCCCTCAGTCAACTCCTCATTTATAGCTATTCTCTGCCATTCACTTGTTACTGTAAATACTTTAACAACTTCATAGCTACTATTAGTCTTATTGTATATGTATAGATTTATCTTTTTACCAACATCGTTAGATTCAGCAGCTTTAATCCAAGCAGATGCTGAAAAGAACTCACCATTATTTATAGTTATATTTGCATCTTGCCTAACTACATTATAATCAACCTCATTAGCTGATTGTGAAAACTCTATTAAACTTGCATTGTTCTCTCCCGTTAAAGTGTTAAAAATGGTACTAACAGATGCATTAACACCATCTGTATTTGCTTTACCCCAAGCAGAATTAGCTAAATCTTCACTACGTACAACATAATTAGTACTTGAATTTTCTAATAACAACTTAGGACAACCACCACTTGAATAGTCTAATCTTGGCACATCATTACCTACCAATTCTATTAAACCATCTTTATTTACCCTCGTTGCTGAACTACCTCTTGTCCAAGTAAAACTTTCACCCACGGGTATAATATTATGTAATTTACCCACTCCGTACCCGCTTGGTATCATTGCAATTGTTGGCCTAGTTTTCATTTTTTTTATTTTTAGTTTTACTAAAATACAGTTCTAACTTCTTAATGTTTTTCTTTTTTGGCTTATAGCCTTTTTTTATATTACCCATCCTCCGAAATAATTATCTTCTCTATTTGGTTGTATATCGTTCCCGCTATTTGTTAAATATTCGGGGTAGTCTTGTGAATTGTAGCATAAATAGTCAACTAATATATTACTGTAATTTTGTGCAATATTTCGCTCTTTTTCAATTAAGAAATCAACCTCTTTTTTATCTACGCTTTCACTTGACTCTGCTGTATGTTTGTAAATACCACCATTAGCGACCGTGTAGGCTAAAAATGGTAAACTATGTACTGCCGACCAATGAATTAAGGCGGGCTTAATATAATCAACTACCAATTCTCTGTACTTACCGTCTAAAGTATTGTTAGTAATATCACTCATCAATTTATTGTACAACTTACTTCCTAGTAGTGTTCTTATCTCAGTATCTTGTGCAACACTTACCCATTGTACAATCTTATTGTCATCGACACTACCATCATAAAAGGTGTGCGACTTTAAATCTTTCATTGTTATAAATAATGCTTTCATATCTTAATTTTTTGGTGCGAATCCTTTGTTTGGCATATCGCTTGGCTTCATACTAACCTCTTTTTCATTTACAGGATTGAACCCCTCTTTTCGTGCTTTACCTGTGCTTATTTTCGGTGCTAATGGTGATTTTACATCTACATTAGTTTCACTCCTAAAAGTAACTCTTTGCCACTTGTGTTTGCATCTTGCACCTCCTTTATACTTCCAAATACTATAAGTGTCTGCCCCGTTCATTCCTAAACCTTTATTCACAGCTTTGTTACCCATAGCAATTATATCTTCTTTTCTGTAAAGTTTATTAGCACCCATCATCTTTTTGCAAAAACCTCTTTCGGGGTTTGGATTTCCTACATACTTATATCGCACTTTGTATTTAATACCTCTAACCTCCTTATCTTGTTTAGATTTAGCGTTAGGGCGAGCAGTTCCCGTAGATACGAAATTCATTACCCTATCTAGTAGGCTTGTTTTTGACAGATTCAATTCGTCATTCTCGTCAGCTTCAATCATTTTAACAATCTCGTGGTATTCATCATCATCAGCTTCATTGTAATCATCCTCTTCATTTACAACTTCCCACCCCTCTAAATCTTCATCTGCATTGTCAATTAATTCAGCCGTTAAAACATCTTCAACATCTGAACTCATTTTCACACCTGTTTCCTCTTCTTTAACCTCATCAGATACATCTACATCATCCACTTCCGTAAACTCTAAAGGGTCTAATGTTTTAAAGTATAAGTTTAAGCTAACACCATTAATTGCAAGTATTTCATCTAAAGCATCAACTATTTCCTCTTGATATCCTTTAATAGTAATGTTGCTAAAGAGTGTTTGAGCCGTTTTAATTTCATCTGCATTATTGCCCAACCCATTTGCACCGCTTTCCATTCCGATAAGTTTACCACTTGTTACTCTGTGGGCAATTCTTAGCTTATTTTGGCACTCGTCAGATAAGTATTGATAGTGTGCAGGTGCATCATTTAAAGGGATATCATCTACAGTTGTTTTAGATTCTTGATTGTTATTGAATGAAACTATCACTTTTTCACCTTTGCTGCCCGTTAGTTTACGCATCATTGAGTTTTTCATCTCCCTCTGCTTCTGTCCATCCGGAACTCCATTGTTAAAGTTTACAACCTTAGTACCACTAAACCCATTTAAGGTGTCATTGATGAGGTAATCGGCTATTTCTTCTTCTAACAAAGCGTATGGTAATGCACCAACATAATCAACGGGCGAGTAATAGTGATATCCCGCAACATAATCTCTTAAAATGTATATCTCATTGCCTTTAGTGCTGTTCCCAAATGCGGGAATCACTGTATGCTTTTCACTTGGTCGAGCGTTTGCCCAATCAGCATTATACAACCAATCAACAACCTCTCCCTTTTCATTAGTTGCTCCCGCCCTTAATGTTTGCATTGGGAAGTGGGTAATCTTAGAAACTTTATTATTAGTGTAGGTTACTTGAATAGCACCCATCCCCATAATCTTCCTATCAGAAATAATCTTTTTTAAATCTTTCTTAGATAATAAGCTAATCAATTGAGCGTATTGCATTGGTTTTCTAGCACTATCAGTTGCATCTAAACCTTTTCCGTAGATTTGCTTTATAATTCCGTTAATAATAGCGTTGTTTGTTGTGCTACCCGTATACCTATCTATCAAGTATTGAAAATAGTTATTATCTTCCCCATACTTAATGTAGCCTTTATTTCGTTCCTCCATTATAACAGGACTTGTATATTTACTAAGTTCTATTATATGTGTGTTAAAATCATCCATTTTATATAATTATGTAATCATTATTTGATTCATTGGAATTAAATCCATCTTTATTAATATCGTAATTGCTTTGGTTTGTGCAAAATATGCGTTCATATATTACTAATTCAGAATTAAATTTATTAAAATCACTCAAACAAGCCGCTATTGCTTCTTCTTTCGTTAAACCCTCAGCTTCCAATTCACTCAATTTAGATTGATAATTTGCTAAGTCAGTATTATACCCTTTTAATGTATAAAAATTATCCTCTTTTAAATCAAACACACCCCTACCCATTAAATAATAATCTTCAATTGACATTGTTATATCAATATCAGCGATACTATTATCAGCTTCATTAACCAATACCAAAAGAGTTAAACCCTCAACGGGCAACAATCTTATTTCTTGTTCCGCTTCTGTTTCTTTTAATACTATCATCTTAATTTTTTATATAAACAAAAAAGGGTAGCTATGTTAAAACAGCCACCCCCTTTTAAAGATTAATTAATACTATGGTTCGATAGTTGTCGATTGTACATCAAAATCTTGTGCAACTCCAATAGCAGATGCAGCAATATATGGTGCAGATTCTTTTTCGACTCCCGTAGCTGTTAAAATATAACCATTAGCAGCTCCAAGACTATCTCCCGTACTTGTATTTACTGCAATATCCAATCCATCAACAGCCCCCAATAATCTATAAGCCCCGTTATTATCTTTTACAATAATATGTGCATTAGATTTAGAAAGCCCCGCAAATAAAGAGCGCGATGCCTTATCTTGCTTCATTAATGGTGCTGTAAAGGTTTGCGTGTAGAATGTTGTGTTATTCTCTCTGCTCACCTCTTGTGCTTCATCTAATATAACCGCCCCTCTCACTTCAAACTTCCATACATCTTGCGATGCCGATAGTGCGGTAATCTCATCATTTGAAATAGTTGCAAGCCCTAATAAACCCTCAACGTATTCTAAGATATAAAACTCTTTTACACCTCCCCAATTACTCTTACAAGCTAATTTTCTACCTATTCCTGTTAAACAACTCATATATTACGCATTTACAAAGTTAGCTGATACATCAAATCCTGTTGGACTATCTATCAGTGATTCATTTATATAAAACGCAGGCTCTTTTTCCGTTGAGGTAGACACTACAGTATAGCTATTAGCATCCCCTAAGGCTAATCCCGTTGCACTTGATACAGTTGTATCTGTTCCAAATTCTGCCCCAATCAGTCTAAAATCCCCGTTACTTGTTTCAATTATTGCGTGTGGCCGCCCGTAAGCTAATAATTTTAATACATTTTGCGTTGCAGCATCTTGTTTGTGTAGTACCACATTAAGTGTACCCGTCCAAAATGCACCACCGTCACCAATCTCATTGGCTTCATCATAATTCACTTGCCCATTTCTAACAGCAAACTTATAAACATCAATTTTACCACCCGTTGCGGTTATAATACCATCAACTACAGTTAAATCATCTATAAGAGTTTCTTTATTGTTGAAAAAGTAAATGTTTTTTACTCCCCCTTGACTTTTGCAAGGTAGGGTTCTACCCTTATTTATTAAACAACTCATATTTTTATATTTTAAAAAAAAAGGGAATACACTTATAAGTATACCCCCTCCTTTAAATGTTAGTATTATAC
>OJGP01000016.1_pt1 | contig 39600 bp, 29 predicted proteins | sample 1594701 | NCBI WGS metagenome assembly OJGP01 (sample SAMN05416863, study PRJEB24817) | seawater metagenome | isolation source: Sea water | place: Canada:Atlantic | collected 2013-11 | reverse complement strand
TGCCTAGTCTCGTGGGCTCGGAGATGTGTATAAGAGACAGGAATTAAGATATGATACTTCAGGTGACGATATATTTTTTGTAGGAGGAAAAGAAAATGCAACTGGTTTAACTGTAGCAGCTGTTTATTCTTTTTAAATAATAATTTAACCAAAACTTTATAATTATGACTAATTTTTTACCTAAACTAATTTTGAGTTTACCTAGTGTATTTCAAGAGACTGTAACAGACTCCTTAAGTGTTGTTGCCGGAGTAACGGAAGAACAACTTACTGCAGCTGTAGACGCAGCTGTTAAATCTACGACTGAATCAATCTATGGAGACATGGGAATGCTATGGATGTTATTATCTGGTATTTTAGTATTCTTCATGCAAGCAGGTTTTACGTTAGTAGAATCAGGTATGACTAGATCCAAAAACGCAGTAAACATAGCTATGAAAAACCTTCTAGATATTTGTGTTGGATCTTTAACTTATTGGTTGGTTGGATACTCATTAATGTATGGTGATACATCAAACGGATGGTTTTTCTGGAGTGGTTTATTTCAAGGTGAAGGAGCAGATTTGTTTTTTCAAACGATGTTTGCCGCAACAGCTGCAACAATAGTTTCTGGAGCTATAGCTGGTAGAACTAAGTATTCTACATATGCAATTTTTTCAATAGTGATGACAGCAATTATATATCCAATATCTGGAGGATGGCAATGGCAAGGTTCAGGTTGGTTAACCGAATTAGGATTTATTGATTTTGCTGGATCTTCAATTGTACATTCTGTTGGAGGATGGGCTGCATTGGTTGCTGCCATATTGGTGGGGCCAAGAATTGGAAAGTTTTTAGATGGAAAAGTAATTCCTATTCCAGGTCACAACCAGGTGTTAGCAACATTGGGAGTTTTTATCCTTTGGTTGGGATGGTTTGGTTTTAATGGTGGATCCCAATTAGCATGGGGTGGTGCAGATGCTATTGGTGCTTCTAATGTAGTTTTAATAACAAACTTATCAGCAGCAGCAGGTGGTTTAGGAGCATTAATTACTACATGGATATGGTATGGAAAGCCTCATTTAGCACAAACTTTAAATGGAGCCTTGGCAGGGTTAGTAAGTATTACTGCAGGATGTGGAAATATGTCTTCTGAAGGAGCTGTTTTAGCCGGATTACTTGGAGGTATATTAGTTGTTTTCTCCATTGAATTTATTGAGAAAAAATTAAAAATAGATGATGCTATTGGAGCAGTTTCTGTTCATGGTGTAGTTGGTGTCTGGGGAACCGTTGTAATTGGTCTTTGGGGAATTGACGCAGATGGTGGAATAGGATTATTTAATGGAGGTGGAGCTACTCAATTAGGAGTACAAGCACTTGGTTCATTGGCATATGCAGTATGGGCAGTTGCTTTATCTTGGATCGTTCTGTTTACATTGAAGAAAACAATTGGTCTTCGTGTAGACAAAGAGGTTGAGTTAGAAGGACTTGATATTACAGAACATGGAACAATAGCTTATCCAGGAAAAAGAGATCGAGGAGAATAATTTATCACCCCCTAAATAATACGATTTAAATTTCGGTTAAAAAGAAATATAAATAGTTTTTAACGAAGTGAAAATGCATTGATACCAATGCATTTTCTTGCGTTTTATATTTCTACAAAATTAGTAGTAATAAATAGAAGATAGAATAGATGAAAGATCAAGGATTGTATTTAAGTGAGTTTGAACACGAAAATTGTGGCGCTGGCTTTATCTGTAACTTAAATGGAGAAAAAACTAATCAAATTATACACGATTCACTAGAAATACTAGTAAAACTAGAGCATAGAGGTGGTGTTAGTGCAGATGGAAAAACAGGAGATGGGGCTGGTTTATTAATAGACATTCCTCATGACTATTTTAAGAGAGTATGTGATTTTACCATTCCAAATCAAAGAGAATACGCAGTTGGAATGGTATTTCTTCCTAAAGTTTCTAATCAATATGATTTTTGTAAAACAATTTTTGAAAAAGAACTAAAAATACAAGGACTTGCTGTTTTGGGATGGAGAGAAGTTCCTGTAGATTCTTGTCAATTAGGAGAAATAGCCTTAGCATCAGAACCAAATATAGAACAACTTTTTATTGGAAAAACTGACATAATTGACGAAGCTACTTTTAAAGCGAAACTATATGCCGCCAGAAAAATAGCAGAGCACACCATCAGAAAATCAAAAATTTCTGAAAGTAACTATTTTTACATTCCTAGTTTATCTATCACTACTATCATATATAAAGGTATTATTATGCCTGAAGATATTGGGCCTTACTATAAAGATTTACAAGAAATAGATTTAGTTACTCGTTTAGCATTAGTACACCAACGTTTTTCTACCAATACAATGCCCACATGGGAATTAGCTCAACCTTTCAGACACATGTGTCAGAATGGAGAAATAAACACACTACGAGGCAATGTAAGTAGAATGCGTGTTCGTGAAGAAATCATGAAAAGTGATGTTTTTGGACCACAAATTGACAAACTTTTTCCAATAATTTTACCAGGTAAATCTGACTCTGCCTCTATGGATATGGTAGTTGAACTGTTAACACATACAGGTCGCTCATTGCCAGAAATTATGATGATGATGATTCCTGAAGCTTGGGAAAAACATAAAACCATGTCTAAAGAGCGTAAAGCTTTTTATGAATACAATGCATGTATTATGGAACCTTGGGACGGCCCTGCCTCTGTACCTTTTACAGACGGAGACTATATTGGAGCTTTATTAGACAGGAATGGTCTAAGACCATCAAGATATACAGTTACTAAAAGCGGTAAATTAATTATGTCTTCAGAAATTGGTGTTGTAGATGTTACTCCTGAAGATGTAAAAGAACACGGAAGATTAGAACCAGGAAAAATGTTCTTGGTTGACATGAATGAAGGAAGAATTATTGAAGATGAAGAAATCAAAAGCAAAATTGTTTCTGAGAGAACTTATCAAGAATGGTTAGATAAAACACGTTTGCATTTAAAGGATGTACCTTATACAAATGAAACTTGCCCTATAGAATCTATTGATATTAAAACGCGCCAACGATTATTTAATTACACCTTTGAAGACATTCAAGAAGTAATTACGCCAATGGCATTGGCGGGTAAAGAAGCACTAGGTTCAATGGGAACTGATACACCATTGGCTGTTTTATCTGATAGACCTCAATTAATTTCTAACTATTTTAAACAATTATTTGCTCAAGTTACAAATCCGCCTCTAGACGGAATTCGTGAAGAAATTGTAACGGACATAAGTTTAAATTTAGGAAAAGACAGAAATATTTTTAGCATCACAGAGCGACAATGTCGAAAACTAAGAATTCAAAACCCAGTGATTTCTAATGCTGATTTAGAAAAAATAAGATCACTCGATATTGAAAGTTTCAAAGCAGAAACTATTCAAATTTTATATACAAAATCAAAGGGATTAAATGGTCTTGAAGATGCATTGGATAAGATTGTTATTCAAGTTGAGAAAGCCTTAGAAAAAAAGAATAATATTATCATTCTCTCTGACAGAGGAATCAGTCAAAAACTTGCACCAATTCCGGCTTTACTTGCTTGTTCTTATGTAAATCATCAATTAAACCGTTTACGTAAACGCTCTTATTTTGATATTATCATTGAATCTGCAGAACCACGTGAGCCACATCATTTTGCCACTTTATTTGGTTATGGTGCAAGTGCTGTAAACCCATATATGGTAAATGAAATTATCAGAATGCAAGTTAAAGAAGGTTTCATTACTGGTATGGATGAGCAAAAAGCTGTAGACAATTTTAATACAGCAATTGGAAAAGGGATTTTGAAAGTAATGAACAAAATTGGTATCTCTACACTACATTCCTACAGAGGTTCTCAAATTTTTGAGATTGTTGGATTTAACTCCCAATTTGTAGAAAAATATTTTCCTTACACAGCTTCAAGGATAGAAGGTATTGGCTTGTATGAAATTGAAAAAGAAATAGACCAGCGCTACAAACAAGCATATCCAGACAACAAAATTAATAAAAATTTAAGCTTAAATATTGGTGGCGATTATCGATGGAGAAGAAATGGTGAACGTCATTTATTTAATCCAACTACCGTATCTAAATTGCAGCAAGCTGTTCGGTTGAGTGACCAAGATAGTTACAATGTTTATGCAAATGCTATTAATGAGCAAGCAGAAAGTTTAATGACTATTCGTGGCTTATTTGAATTCGATAACCTAGATCCTATTCCTTTGGAAGAAGTAGAGGATTGGACAGAGATTGTAAAACGCTTTAAAACAGGTGCCATGTCTTATGGCTCTATTTCGCGTGAAGCTCACGAAAACTTAGCCATTGCTATGAATAGAATTGGAGGGAAGTCTAATTCTGGTGAAGGTGGTGAAGACAGAAAACGTTTTCAAAAAGATATAAACGGAGATAGTAGAAACTCTGCAATTAAACAAGTAGCTTCTGGAAGATTTGGGGTAACTTCTCATTATTTAACAAATGCGAAAGAGATTCAAATAAAAATGGCACAAGGTGCCAAGCCTGGAGAAGGCGGTCAACTACCAGGTTATAAAGTTTTACCTTGGATTGCAGATGCAAGAAATTCAACCCCGTTTGTAGGACTGATTTCTCCACCTCCGCATCACGATATTTATTCGATTGAAGATTTGGCACAATTAATTTTTGATTTAAAAAATGCAAATCGTGAGGCAAGAGTTAATGTAAAATTAGTTTCCGAAGTTGGTGTTGGAACTATTGCTGCTGGCGTTGCAAAAGCCAAAGCAGACGTTGTTTTAATATCTGGTTACGATGGCGGTACTGGAGCTTCTCCTCTAACCTCTTTAAAACATGCAGGGTTGCCTTGGGAACTTGGCTTAGCAGAAGCCCAGCAGACATTGGTAATGAATAGTTTACGAAGTAGAATTGTAGTAGAGTGTGACGGCCAATTAAAAACAGGAAGAGATGTTGCTATTGCGGCTTTATTAGGTGCAGAAGAATTTGGTTTCGCAACCGCTCCTCTAGTAGCCTCTGGCTGCATCATGATGCGTAAATGTCACTTGAATACTTGTCCTGTTGGTATTGCTACCCAAGACAAAGAATTGCGTAAAAACTTTAAAGGAACTCCTGAACACGTAATTAACTTCTTTTTTTATGTAGCTGAAGAATTAAGAAAAATAATGGCTCAATTAGGTTATAGAACTTTAGCTGAGATGGTTGGTCAAACACATAAAATAAATTCAAATAAAGCAATCAAGCATTACAAAGCAAAAGGATTAGATTTATCTAGCATCTTACATAGACCTTCAGCTTATAAAAGTAAGATTCTTAAAAACACTGAAGAACAAGATCATAATTTAGAAAATGTTTTAGATTTTACCATTTTAAAAGACTCTAATAGAGCTTTATATCGAAAAGAAAAAATGAACCTTGCCTATCCAATTAAAAATACAAACCGTACAGTTGGGGCTATCATAAGCAATGAAATTTCAAAAATTTATGGACATCTAGGCTTGCCTGAAGACACCTTAAATATCAACTTTACAGGTTCTGCTGGACAAAGTTTCGGAGCTTTTGGAGCTTTTGGATTAACGTTTACTCTAGAGGGTAATACCAATGATTATTTAGGAAAAGGATTATCGGGTGCGAAACTAATTATAAAAAAACCAGCCAAAGCAGATTTTTTAGCAGAAAACAATATCATTGTTGGTAATGTTTGTTTGTTTGGAGCTGTAAATGGACAAGCCTATATTAATGGAATCGCAGGAGAACGTTTTGCCGTTCGTAATTCAGGAGCAACTGCTGTTGTAGAAGGAGTTGGAGACCACTGTTGTGAATATATGACTGGCGGTAAAGTAATTGTTCTGGGAAAAACAGGAAGAAATTTTGCTGCTGGTATGAGTGGTGGAATCGCTTATGTATACGACCCAGAAAACAAATTTTCTAACGGTCTCTGTAATACAGAAACTATCGAGTTTGAATATATTTCTGAAGATGCTGCTGCCGAATTAAAAACAATAATAGAAAAACATGTTTTATACACTGAAAGCAAAAAAGGTGCTAAATTATTAGCTGATTGGGATACAAGCATAGACAACTTTGTAAAAGTAATGCCAACTGAATATAAGCGTGCTTTAGAACGTATTGCATCAGAAGAACCAATGTTTGAAGAATTAACAAAAGCATAATGTCATGGGAAAAGTAACAGGATTTAAAGAAATTGAAAGACAAGATGAAACCTACACTTCTGTAATAGATCGTGTAAAAAATTATAAAGAGTTTACCGTTCCTCTTACAGGTAAAGAAATTACAAAACAGGGTTCACGTTGTATGGATTGTGGTATCCCTTTTTGCCATAGTGGTTGCCCTTTGGGAAATCTAATTCCAGATTTTAATCATATGGTACATCAAGGAGAATGGCAAAAAGCTTCATGGATATTGCATTCTACTAACAATTTTCCGGAATTCACAGGGCGCTTATGTCCTGCTCCATGCGAACAAGCATGTGTATTAGGAATTATTGAAGACCCTGTATCTATTGAAAATATTGAAAAAAATATTGTAGAACGTGCGTTTAAAGAAGGTTGGATAAAACCTCAACCTCCAAAAAGTAGAACAAATAAAACAATTGCTATTATTGGTTCAGGTCCAGCTGGGTTGGCTGCAGCACAGCAATTAAATAGGGCTGGCCATACCGTTACTGTTTTTGAAAGAGATGATGAGGTTGGAGGTTTATTACGTTACGGTATTCCTAATTTTAAGATGGAAAAGGGAATTATTGATAGACGAATCAAAATTTTAAAAGCCGAGGGTATTATCTTTAAGACAAATATTAACGTTGGTGTGAATTATGCTGTTGAGGATTTAAAAATATTTGACAGTATTGTTTTATGTGGAGGATCTACTAAGGCAAGGAGTTTGACAACTAAGGGTATAGACGCTGATGGTGTTGTACAGGCAATGGATTTTTTAACTCAACAAACTAAAGTATTGTTTGGTAAGGAGGTGAAAAATCAAATAATGGCTACTGATAAAGATGTAATCGTAATTGGTGGTGGTGATACAGGTTCAGATTGTATTGGTACTTCAAATAGACAGGGAGCAAAATCTGTTGTAAATTTTGAAATTATGCCAAAACCTCCTGGTCAACGTTCTGCTTCTACACCATGGCCTTTTTGGCCATTAAAATTAAAGACTTCCTCCTCTCATAAAGAAGGGGTAGAGCGCAATTGGTTAATTAATACTAAAGAATTTATAAAGGATAAGGAAGGAAAACTAATTGCTTTAAAAACTATAAATGTTCAATGGGAAGTCATTCCTGGTAAAAGACCTAAATTGATAGAAATAGCAGGTACTGAAAAAACATGGCCTTGTGAATTAGCGCTATTAGCTCTAGGTTTTACTGGTCCAGAAAGTACTCTAGCAGACAAATTAGGTATAGATTTAGATGGGCGCTCAAATTATAAAGCCATATATGGAAAATATCAAACTAATATTCCAAATATTTTTACTGCGGGTGATATGCGTCGAGGACAATCTTTAATTGTATGGGCAATATCTGAAGGAAGAGAAGCGGCTAGACAAGTTGATATTTATCTGATGGGTAAATCTGAATTGCCTTCTAAGGATATCTCAGGTGATTTAATAGCCATGTAATATTTAAAATTAAAAGGTAAAATTTATAGTCTAATGAAAACAATACTACTACATATTATTTCTGCCATTATTGGAAACAATCCGTAACCATAGGAATCATATTTATAGATGATAAAAATTAAAGGTCTTCCCGAAACGGAAGGCTTTTTTTATAGAAAAATTTAGGGGTTTGAACATCACAAATAAAAACAGTTAATAGATTGTTTGCCAAATGATTAAGTAATATTTAAAAGCTATGAATTTAAGCTGAATTAAGTTTGTAACGAAATGATAAGGATAGCAATAAACTAATTTAGAAGTACAAAATACAATAGCTACTGTAAAACAGAATGAAAGATATTAATAAACACAGTCGAAGATTAACACAAGATGAATCTCAGCCAGCATCACAAGCCATGTTGTATGCTGTAGGTCTTTCAGATGAAGATATGCAAAAAGCCCAGGTAGGTATTGCTAGTACTGGCTATGATGGCAATCCATGTAACATGCATTTGAATAGATTGAAAGATGAGGTAAAAATAGAATGTAAAATTGCTGACATGGTTGGTCTAGGTTTTAATACCATAGGAGTTTCTGATGGAATTTCGATGGGAACCTCAGGAATGAATTACTCATTGGTTTCAAGAGATATTATTGCAGATTCTATAGAAACGGTTATGAATGCACAAAGTTATGATGCATTAATTGCTATAGTAGGTTGTGATAAAAATATGCCGGGAGCTGTCATGTCAATGTTACGATTAAATCGTCCTTCTATAATGATGTATGGAGGTACTATTGCCTCTGGAAATTACAAAGGAAGAAAGTTAAATATTGTATCAGCTTTTGAAGCTTTAGGTCAAAAAGTAGCTGGAGAAATTGAAGAAGAAGAGTATAGAGAAATTATAAAAAGATCGATTCCTGGTGCTGGTGCATGCGGTGGTATGTATACGGCAAACACAATGGCTTCTGCTATTGAATGCATGGGTTTTGCGTTACCATATAATTCATCAATTCCAGCTGAAAACCCAAATAAATTATCAGAAGCTGAAAGACATGCTTTGGCTATTAAAAATTTATTAGAAAAAGATATAAAGCCTTTAGATATTATTTCAAAAAAATCAATAGAAAATGCCATTGCTTTGGTAAATGCTCTTGGAGGTTCTACCAATGCTGTGCTGCATTTTTTAGCTATAGCACATGCTGCTGATATTAAATTTACTTTGGAAGACTTTCAAAGAGTATCAGATAAAACACCTTTAATTGCAGATTTAAAACCTTCGGGAAAATATTTAATGGAGGATGTTCATGGCATAGGTGGTACACCGGCAATCATGAAATATTTATTAGATGGTGGTTATTTGCACGGAGATTGTATGACGGTTACTGGAAAAACATTAGCTGAAAACTTAAAAGATGTTGTCGCTATGGAGTTTGAAGATCAGGATGTTATTTATCCAACAGACAAAGCTTTAAAGACCTCCGGAAATATTCAAATACTTCACGGAAATCTTGCAGAGGAAGGTGCGGTTGCTAAAATATCAGGTAAAGAAGGATTATTGTTTGAAGGGAAGGCAGTTGTTTATGACGGAGAACAGGCTGCAAATACCGGAATTTCAAATGGTGAGGTTCATAAAGGTGATGTGGTTGTGATACGATATGTTGGACCTAAAGGTGGACCAGGTATGCCGGAAATGTTAAAACCAACTTCGCTAATCATGGGAGCAGGCTTAGGAAAGTCTGTTGCCTTAATTACAGACGGTCGTTTTTCTGGAGGAACGCATGGATTTGTTGTTGGACACGTAACACCAGAAGCTCAATCAGGAGGAGCAATAGGAATCCTAGAAACTGGAGATAAAATCAGAATCAGTGCTGAAGACAATACAATTAATGTATTAATCTCTGATGAAGAATTAGCAGAGAGAAAAGCAAAATGGATTGCTCCAGAACCAAAGCATAAAAAAGGAGTTTTATACAAATACGCAAAAACAGTAGCTTCAGCATCTAAAGGATGTGTTACTGATTTATAAAAAGAAAATATATGGACACACAAACCATAAAATCACAAAAAAAATCTATCAAAACTACAGAGCGTATTTCTGGTAGTGAGGCAATTGTAAGATGTTTAATTGAAGAGGGAGTAGATATTCTTTATGGATATCCAGGAGGAGCAATTATGCCAGTTTATGATGAGTTATACAAGTATCAAGATAAAATTCATCATGTATTAACAAGACATGAGCAAGGTGCAACACATTCAGCTCAAGGATATGCAAGAATTTCTGGAAGAGTTGGGGTAGCTATGGCTACTTCAGGTCCAGGAGCAACCAATTTAATTACTGGTATTGCAGATGCACAAATAGATTCTACACCAATGGTTTGTATCACAGGTCAAGTACCATCTCATTTATTGGGATCAGATGCTTTTCAAGAAACAGATATTGTAGGAATTTCTACACCAGTTACAAAATGGAATTGTCAAGTAACTAGAGCAGAAGATATACCAGAAGTATTGGCAAAAGCATTCTACATTGCCAAAAGTGGAAGACCAGGACCAGTATTGATTGATATTACAAAGGATGCTCAATTTAACGAGTTTGATTTTTCATATGAAAAATGTACACATGTAAGAAGTTACAAACCAGTTCCAGAAACAGATGTTTCTAAGGTTGAGGAAGCTGCAAAATTAATAAATGCTGCTAAAAAACCTCTAATTGTTTGGGGGCAAGGAATTATTTTAGGTGAAGCAGAAGACCAATTAAAGGCTGTTGTTGAGAAAGCAGGAATTCCAGCTGCTTGGACAATTTTAGGAGCTTCTGCAATTCCAACTTCACATCCATTAAATGTAGGTATGGTTGGTATGCATGGAAATTATGCTCCAAATATTTTAACTAATGAATGTGATGTTTTAATCGCAATTGGAATGCGTTTTGACGATCGTGTAACAGGCAGCTTAAACACTTATGCAAAACAAGCCAAAGTAATTCACTTTGAAATTGACCCTGCAGAAATTGATAAGAATGTAAAGACAGATGTAGCTGTTTTAGGTAATTCTAAAGTAAGTTTAGATTTATTATTACCATTATTAGAACAGAATTCTCATAATGAATGGCATCAAAAGTTTAAAGACTTGTATGAAATTGAATACGAAAAAGTAATCAAAAACGATTTATATCCTACAAAAGAAGGCTTAACAATGGCTGAGGTTTTAAAAGAAATCAATATTCAGAGTGAAGGAAAAGCTGCAATTGTAAGTGATGTGGGTCAACATCAAATGATTGCTTGTAGATATGCTGATTTTAATGTGACTAAGAGTAATATTACTTCTGGTGGATTAGGAACTATGGGATTTGGTTTGCCAGCAGCTATAGGTGCAAAAATGGCAGCTCCAGATCGTGAAGTAGTATCTATTTCTGGTGATGGAGGTTATCAAATGACCATTCAAGAATTAGGTACAATTTTTCAGCAAAAAGCAGCAGTAAAAGTGGTTGTTTTAAATAACGATTTCTTAGGAATGGTACGTCAATGGCAACAGTTATTTTTTGATAAAAGATATGCCTCTACAGAAATGGTAAATCCAAATTTTGTTGCGATTGCAGAAGGGTATTACATCAAAGCTAGAAAAGTTACCAAACGTGAAGATTTAGCAGAAGCTGTAGCAGAAATGATGCAAAGTAAAGAAGCTTATTTTTTAGAAGTTTGTGTAGAAAAAGAAGATAATGTATTTCCAATGATTCCATCTGGAGCAAGTGTTTCAGATATAAGATTAGAATAAGATGAGTACAGAAGAAAAACAACTTTATTCAGTATCAATTTATACTGAAAATAATATTGGATTGTTGAATAGAATTTCAGCAATTTTCCAAAGAAGACATATCAATATAGAAAGTTTAAATACTTCACCTTCTGAGATTGAAGGCGTTTCTAAATTTACAATTGTTGTAAATATGAGTGAAGTAAATATTAAAAAAATTCTAGGTCAGATAGAAAAACAAGTAGAAGTAATAAAATCATATTACCATAGTCTTGATGACATTATTTATCAAATAGCTGGTTTATTTAAAATAAAGTCAGAATTATTATTTGAAGAACGTCAAATACAAAACATTATTAAAGAAAGTAATGCTAGAATTGTAACAGTTAATAAAGACTTTTTTGTACTTGAAAAATCAGGTAAAAAAGAAGAAATAGTAGAATTGTATAATAAATTAAGTCCATTTGGAATTATGCAGTTTACACGTTCTGGATTAATTGCGGTTACCAAAGAAGAAATGAAAATATCATCATTATTAGAATCATACAACAACTAAATAAATTAAAATGTCAAATTATTTTAACACATTAACTTTAAGACAAAAATTAGAGCAATTAGGACAATGTCGTTTTATGGATGCTTCAGAATTTGAAGACGGAGTAAACGCTTTAAAAGGAAAGAAAATTGTTATTGTGGGCTGTGGTGCACAAGGTTTAAATCAAGGTTTAAATATGAGAGATTCTGGCTTAGATATTTCTTATACTTTAAGACAAGCAGCGATTGATCAAAAAAGACAATCTTACATTAATGCAACTTCAAATGATTTTGTTGTAGGTACTTACGAGGAAATGTTGCCAACTGCAGACTTGGTTATCAATTTAACTCCAGATAAACAACATACAAATGTTGTAAATGCTGTGATGCCATTGATGAAAAAAGGAGCTACTTTAAGTTATTCCCACGGATTTAATATTGTAGAAGAAGGAATGCAAATTCGTAAAGATTTAACAGTGATTATGGTAGCACCTAAATCTCCTGGATCCGAAGTTCGTGAAGAATTTAAAAGAGGATTTGGAGTGCCAACATTAACAGCTGTTCATCCAGAGAATGATCCAGAAGGAAAAGGTTGGGCACAGGCAAAAGCTTATGCAGTAGCTACAGGAGGTCATACAGCAGGAGTTTTAGAATCTTCTTTTGTAGCAGAGGTAAAGTCTGATTTAATGGGAGAGCAAACTATTTTATGTGGTTTGTTACAAACAGGAGCAATTTTATCTTTCGATAAAATGGTAGCAGAAGGAATTGATGCTGGTTATGCAGCTAAGTTAATTCAGTATGGTTGGGAAACTATAACTGAAGCTTTAAAGCACGGGGGTATTACAAATATGATGGATAGATTATCTAACCCTGCAAAAGTTGAAGCATTTCGTTTATCTGAAGAATTAAAAGAAATCATGCGTCCATTATTCCAAAAACATATGGATGATATTATGACTGGTCATTTTTCTAAAACAATGATGGAAGATTGGGCAAATGACGATATTAACTTATTAACTTGGAGAGCTGCAACTGGAGAAACTGCTTTTGAAAAACAAGTAATTACGAATCAAGAAATTACAGAGCAAGAGTATTTTGAGCACGGAACTTTATTAGTTGCTTTTGTAAGAGCTGGTGTAGAATTAGCTTTTGAGGCCATGACAGAATCTGGTATAATAGATGCATCTGCATATTATGAATCTTTACATGAAACACCATTAATTGCAAACACAATTGCAAGAATGAAATTGGCTGAAATGAATCGTGTAATTTCAGATACAGCAGAATATGGATGTTATCTATTTGATCATGCTTGTAAACCTTTATTAACTGATTTTATGAAAACAGTTTCTACAAACGTAATTGGTAAATCTTTTAGTTCAGGGAATGGTGTTGATAATCAAGAATTGATTAGAATTAATAAAATTATTAGAAATCATCCAGTAGAAATAGTTGGAGAGCAGTTAAGAGCTTCTATGACAGCTATGAAAGTTATTAAGACAGTTGTTTAAATAAGAAGTAGTTTATTAATCTTTTTTATGAAAACCAAGGTAATTTATAGACCAACAATAGAAGCCATAAAGAAAGCTTCTCTTAACTTGCAACAAGTTGCTTTGAAAACTCCTTTGGTTAAGAATGATTATTATTCTAAAAAATACCAAAGTACTATTTTGTTTAAAAGAGAAGATTTGCAACAAGTAAGGTCTTACAAAATAAGGGGTGCTTACAACAAAATATCTTCGTTAACTGAAAACGAACGTACCAAAGGGGTTATCTGTGCTAGTGCAGGAAATCATGCACAAGGGGTAGCGCTTTCGTGTAAGTTGTTGAAAATACATGGTGTAATTTATATGCCTACTCCAACACCCAAGCAGAAAATTAATCAAGTAAAAATGTTTGGAGAACAATACGTTGATGTTGTTTTGATAGGAGATTCATTTGATGATGCAAAATATGCTGCAACTCTTGAAGCAGAAAGACTACAAAAAACGTTTATTCATCCATTTGACGATGAAAAAATTATTGAGGGGCAGGCTACTGTTGGTTTAGAAATTTTAGAACAAACTAATGCGCCAATAGATTATGTTTTTGTGCCAGTAGGTGGAGGTGGTTTGTCATCAGGCTTGTCATCATATTTCAAACAGGTTTCACCAAATACAAAAATCATAGGTGTAGAACCAGAGGGGGCTCCTTCCATGTCTGCGTCTATTGATGCAAACAAAAATATAGTACTAGAATCTATTGATAATTTTGTAGATGGTGCCGCTGTTAAAAGAGTTGGAAATTTAAATTTCTTATTGTGTAAAGAAAATTTACATGATATGATTACGATTCCAGAGGGAAAAATATGTCAAATCATTTTAGATTTATACAATAAGGAGGCTACAGTGGTAGAGCCTGCAGGTGCTTTAAGTATTGCTGCTTTAGATCTTTATGAAAACGAAATAAAAGATAAAAATATAGTGTGTATTGTAAGTGGTAGTAATAATGACATTACTAGAACTGCAGAAATCAAAGAACGTGCTTTACTTTATGAAAATATTAAACATTATTTTATAATTAAATTTCCACAAAGAGCAGGGGCCTTAAGAGAATTTGTTGCCGATATTTTAGGTCCAGATGATGATATCACTCATTTCGAATACACCAAAAAGACCAACAGATTTAAAGGTGCTGCTGTAGTTGGTTTAGAATTAAAGTCAGCTAAAGATCTTGAACCGCTGATTGCTAGAATGAAACGTCATAACTTTTATGGTGATTATCTAAATGATAAACCAGATTTATTTCAATTTTTGGTTTAGAGATTTATAATTTAGTATTGTTAAATCATTAATAATGTCTTATATTTAATCTATGATGAATATACCAGATCAATTTAAAATTAAAAAAACGATTTCACAAAACACCTATTTAGTTGACGGTGTTTTAAAATCTTGGAATGGAGAGACAGCAGATGTTTATTCCACTATTTCTTCAACAGCTACATATAAGCCAACATTATTGGGGGCTATTCCTCAATTAGGTGAAGAGCAAGCAAACGAGGCATTGGATTCTGCATGTAATGCTTTTGATAGAGGAAAGGGGCTTTGGCCTACAATGAAAGTTGTAGACAGAATTGCTTGTATGGATAAGTTTGTGACTCAAATGAAAACCAAACGAGAGGAAATTGTAAATCTAATTATGTGGGAAATTGGAAAAACACTCCCGGATTCACAAAAAGAATTCGATAGAACTATAGATTACATTTACGATACTATTGAGCATTATAAACAAATGGATAGAGACAGCGCTAAGTTTCAGAAAAATAGTAGTGTTAATGCACATATTAGAAGAGGACCATTAGGTGTTGTACTATGTTTAGGTCCTTATAATTACCCATTAAATGAAACTTTTTGTTTGCTGATTCCTGCACTAATTATGGGAAATACAGCAATTTTTAAACCCGCTAAATTTGGGGTTTTATTAATTACACCTCTGATGGAAGCTTTTCAAAATAGTTTTCCTAAAGGAGTGGTAAATATTATTTTTGGAAGAGGTAGAACACTGGCAACTCCAATTATGAAATCAGGTAAAATAGATGTTTTAGCTCTAATTGGTCATAGTTCATCTGCAAAATCATTACAAACTCAACATCCAAAAGTTAATAGATTGCGTTTAGTTTTAGGTCTTGAAGCTAATAACCCTGCAATTGTGTTACCCGATGCAGATTTAGATGTAGCTATTGAAGAATGTATAGCAGGATCTTTGTCTTTCAATGGTCAACGATGTACAGCTTTAAAAGTATTGTATGTTCATGAAGATATTGTGGAAGAATTTAATCAACGATTTTCTGCCCGTGTTGATGAGTTGCCATTCGGAAACCCTTGGGATCCAGGAGTTAAATTAACTCCTTTACCTGAGCCCAATAAACCAGCATACATTCAAGGATTGATAGACGATGCTAAGAAACATGGTGCAACTATTTTGAATGCTAAAGGTGGAGAAACCTCAGATAATTATATATTTCCAGCAGTTTTATATCCAGTTAACAAGCAAATGGATGTATTTCATGAAGAACAATTTGGTCCTGTTGTTCCTATAATTTCTTTTAAAGATATTAATGAGCCTTTAGATGATATTGCAGATTCTAACTATGGACAACAAGTTAGCCTATTTGGAAAAGATGTTCACACGTTATCTCCTCTAATAGATAATTTAGTGAATTTAGTTTGTAGAGTAAACTTAAATAGTTCTTGTCAACGTGGTCCGGATGTATATCCATTTACTGGAAGGAAAGATTCTGCTGTGAGTACATTAAGTGTATACGATGCTTTACGTTCATTTTCAATTCGTACTTTTGTTGCATCTAAAGACAATCCTTACAATAATTCTATTCTTGAAGAACTACTAGAAAAGAAGACATCCAACTTTATAAGTACAGATTATATATTATAGAATAATTATTTTTAATATCTCATTTTTGTATTTTTTACAATTAAAAGATTCTTAATTGAGAAATGCATAAAACTTTAAAAAAATGATTTTGGAATCATTGTTATTCCAAAATCATTTAGCATATTTGAACAATGTTTAGTTTAAAATATAACACATATATAGTTTTTAATGCAATGCCCAAAAGCATTCGCCGCCGCTAATTCCTACAATTAGCACACAACTATATTCACTATTTATTTTTAAACATTGTTCACTTTCCATTTCATATCATTTTTTTTATCTCTAGTTATTTTAAAAGATAACAAGATTTCTCCACGCACTGTTTTTACACGTCGCCCTTAGGGTGTATGCTAAAATTTTGAACTCAGGTGAGTCCGGTTCTATTTCTATCAAACAGTATAAATTAAAGTTTACAATCAATTCAAATTATCATTTTGGAAATTATTATTGCTAATAAATCGCATGCTATTTATGCAAAGATTATTTGTAAAACTATTGCTGATTCTGCCAATATAAGAGGAACAGGAATTGCAAAAAGAACTACAGATTACATCATTCAAAGAATGAATAATCAAAATGCTGTTATAGCACTTGATGAAGGGAAGTTTGTGGGTTTCTGTTATATAGAAAAATGGAGTCATGGCAAGTTTGTAGCTAATTCAGGATTGATTGTTCATCCAGATTATAGAGGTAAAGGAATTGCTAAACTGATAAAAGAGAAGATATTTAATTATTCTCGATTAAAATTTCCAGAAGCAAAAGTATTTAGTATAACCACTGGATTGCCTGTGATGAAAATGAATAGTGATCTTGGCTACAAACCAGTAACATTTTCGGAATTAACTAAAGATCAATCATTTTGGGATGGATGTCAAACCTGTAAAAATTATGATGTTTTACAAAGAACATCTCAAAGTATGTGTTTGTGTACTGGGATGCTTTATGATCCTAAACAAGCTAAAGCATCATCTAAAAAAACATCAATAAAAGTTTTTAAGAGATTAAAAAATATAAAACAATCACTCTTTTTAAAAAAAAATAAAAAATGAAAAAATTAGTATTAGCATACAGTGGAGGTTTAGATACATCCTATTGTGCAGTTCATTGTTCCAAAGATTTAGGCTATGAGGTTCATGCAGTAAGTATAAATACAGGAGGATTTACTGAATTTGAAATCAAAGAGATTGAAAGCAAAGCTTATCAAATGGGAGTAAAAACATATAAAAATATTGATGCTGTTGAATCGTACTACCATAAAGTAGTTAAATTCTTAATTTTTGGGAACGTTTTAAAAAATAACACTTATCCATTATCTGTAAGTGCTGAAAGAAGTATTCAAGCAGTAGAAATTATTAAATATGCTAAAAAAATAAATGCAGATTATGTAGCTCATGGAAGTACTGGAGCAGGTAATGATCAGGTTAGATTTGATTTAATTTTTAAGTCTTTAGCTCCAGATATAAAAATTATAACACCCATTAGAGATAATAAATTATCGAGACAACAGGAAATAACTTATTTACAGTCTAAAGGAATTGACATGTCTTGGTCAAAAGCTAAGTATTCAATTAACAAAGGACTTTGGGGAACAAGTATTGGGGGAGCTGAAACTTTGACTTCCTACCAATCATTACCAGATGAAGCATATCCTTCTCAACTAGAAAAAAAAGGATCTGAAAAAGTTAAATTAACTTTTTCTAAAGGAGAATTGGTTGCTGTTAATGAAGAGCAAAGTTTACCACATAAATGTATAGAAAAATTAAACAAATTAGCCTCCAAATATGCTATAGGTAGAGATATCCATGTTGGAGACACTATTGTAGGTATCAAAGGAAGAGTTGGCTTTGAGGCAGCAGCAGCTATCATTACTATAAAAGCGCATCACTTACTTGAAAAACATATCCTTACAAAATGGCAATTACAACACAAAGAATACCAATCTAATTGGTATGGAACTCATTTGCATGAAGGATTATTTTTAGATCCTGTTATGAGGGATTTTGAAGCTTTTTTAGAGAGTAGTCAAAAAAATATTTCTGGTGACGTCATGGTGACTCTTCAACCCTATCATTTTGTATTAGATGGTGTTATTTCCAAAAATGATTTAATGAATACAGCTTTTGGAAGCTATGGTGAGGTAAATAATGGATGGTCAGCAGAAGAGGTAAGAGGTTTTATAAAAATCTATTCAAATCAAAGCATAATTTTTCAAAACACGCACATATGAAACAGGTAGGAATAATTGGAGGAGCTGGGTATACAGCAGGTGAATTGATTAGAATTTTATTAAATCATAAAGAAGTTGCAATCAAATATATTTTCAGTACATCCAATGCTGGAAATAAAGTGAGTGCTGTTCATCAAGATTTAGTAGGAGATACAGATTTGATTTTTTCTGGGAACATTAATACAAATGTTGATGTACTATTTTTATGCTTAGGACATGGAAATTCGAAAGATTTCTTAGTTAAAACAGCTATTTCATCATCAACAAAAGTTATTGATTTAAGTTCAGATTTTAGGTTTAAAAATAATGCTATTTTTCAAGGTAGAGAATTTGTGTATGGGTTGCCAGAACTTCATAAAGAAAAAATTAAGAATGCTGATAATATTGCAAACCCTGGTTGCTTTGCTACAGCATTACAACTAGGTGTTTTACCGCTGGTATCTAATCATTTAATTCATGATGATATACACATAAATGCTGTGACTGGAGCTACTGGTGCAGGGACCTCATTATCAAAAACCTCTCATTTTACATGGCGAGATAATAATTATTCTTACTATAAACCTTTTGAACATCAACATTTAAAGGAGGTGTATCAATCGATAAAACAGTATCAAGAAGAGTTCTCTTACGACATTAATTTTATTCCAACCAGAGGTAATTTTTCCAGAGGAATTTTTGCAACGATGTATACTCAGTTTTTTGGGAGTTTAGAGGATGTGATTAACGTTTATAATGAATTTTATAAAGATGCTGCACTAACCTTTGTCACCCATCAAGAATTGCATTTAAAGCAAGTTGTTAATACGAGTAAATGCTTAATTCATATCTCAAAACACAACAACAAATTATTAATAACAAGTTGTATAGACAACCTATTAAAAGGTGCGTCGGGTCAAGCAGTTCAAAATATGAATCTAATGTTTGGGTTTGATGAATCTGAGGGCTTGAAATTAAAAGGAACATATTTTTAAAATAAATAAATTATGAAAATAGCAATCATAGGAACAGGTAATTTAGGGTGCTCTATAGCCACTGGGTTAATTACTCAAAATGCAATTACCTCATTGTATTTAACGAGAAGAAATTTAGAAAATATTAAAGAATATAAAGGGTATTCAAATGTCTTTTTAACTTCTGATAATAGAAAAGCAGTTCAAAACTCAGACATTTTAATTTTTGCTGTACAACCTGCACATTTAGAAGGAATTTTAAATACTATTAAAGATTTACTGACAGAGAAACATGTTGTAATTTCTACGATTACTGGTTATTCTGTTTCAAAAATTGAAAATAGTATAGGTATAGATAAGTATGTTGTAAGAGCCATGCCTAATACAGCCATCGCTGTAAGTAAATCTATGACTTGCTTGTGTAGTAATAAAAAAGGGGTAGAAAGAATTAAAATAGCTGAAGCTATTTTTAACAGATTAGGCACATCGATAATTATTCCAGAAAATCAAATGCAAGCAGCCACGGTAATATGTGCTAGCGGAGTGGCTTTTTGGATGCGATTAATTAGGGCAACAACTCAAGCTGCAATTCAGTTGGGGTTTGATGCGCATGAAGCACAAAAATTATCTATGTATACCTCTGAGGGAGCAGCACAATTATTAATAGCAACTGGAAATCATCCAGAGGAAGAAATAGATAGGGTAACCACTCCTAATGGATGTACTATAGAAGGATTAAATGAAATGGAACACAAAGGGTTAAGTTCTTCTTTGATTCAGGGAATGGTGGCCTCTTTTAATAAAATAAATAGTATTAAAACAGATCAAATATGAGTTTATTTAATGTATATCCGTTATTTGACATCAAGCCTGATACAGCTAAAGATGTTTTTATTTATGATGAACATGGGGTAGCGTATTTAGATCTATATGGAGGGCATGCAGTTATTTCTATTGGTCATTCTCATCCGAAATATGTTTACAATATTGCCAAACAAATTAATAAAATAGGATTTTATAGTAATTCTATTCAAAATCCTTTGCAAAAAGAACTCGCTGCAGAACTTGTAGAAGCTTCAGGGTGCAATGATTATCAATTATTTTTGTGTAACTCAGGTGCAGAAGCGAATGAAAATGCATTAAAACTAGCATCTTTTCACACGAAGAAGAAGAAAGTTATTGCCTTTAAAAATGGTTTTCACGGAAGAACTTCAGCTGCAGTAGCAGTGACAGATAATTCCAAAATAATTGCACCGATTAATGCACAACAAGAAATAGAGCTATTTGATTTGGGTGATGTTACGGGAGTAGCAAATGCATTAAGTAATAATGATGTTTGTGCGGTTATTATAGAATGCGTGCAAGGCGTAGGCGGATTAGATGAAAGTACGACGAGTTTTTATAAAAGGTTGCATGAACTATGTAGAAAATTTAACGTGCTACTCATTGCAGACGAGGTTCAATCTGGTTTTGGAAGGACTGGTGATTTTTTTGCGTTTCAAAAACATAAAATTACCCCAGACATTATATCCATGGCAAAAGGAATGGGGAATGGTTTTCCAATTGGCGGAATTTTAATTCACCCAAAAATAAAAGCTTCGTTTGGACTATTGGGAACAACCTTTGGAGGGAATCATTTAGCCTGCACGGCCTCTTTAACAGTTTTGGAGGTGATAAAAACAGAAAAACTTCAAGAAAATGCAAAGGTGATTTTTGATTATTTTAAAAAGAAAGCACAATCATTGCCTCATTTAAAAGCTGTCAAAGGAAGAGGATTAATGCTGGGGTTAGAATTTGATTTTCCTATATCCGAATTAAGAAAAAAACTTATTTACAAGCATCACATTTTTACAGGAAATGCTAAAAACCCGAATGTATTAAGAATTTTGCCATCTCTAACCATACAGAAAAAGCATATAGACGTGTTTTTTACGGCTCTAAAAACAGAAGTACTATGAAGAAATATATAACAATTAACGATATAAAAAATATTGAGCATACTGTTCAGGAGGCTATTCAATTAAAAAAGAATCCTTATCAATTTGAAAATTTAGGCAAGAATAAAACCTTGGTAATGCTTTTTTTTAATGCTAGTCTCAGAACTAGGCTAAGTACTGAAAAAGCTGCCAAGACTCTTGGAATGAATGTGATGGTTCTGAATATTGATGATTGTTGGGATTTAGAATATGACAATGGAGCCATTATGAATCTTACTAAAGCAGAGCATATTAAGGAAGCTGCTAATGTTATATCTCAATATGGAGATGTAATAGCTATTAGAATATTTCCTACCCTTACAAACAAAGAAAAGGACGAAACAGAGCAGGTGCTAAATAGTTTTGTAAAATATGCCACTGTACCAATTGTTAATATGGAAAGTGCCACGGCACACCCTTTGCAAGCGCTAGCAGATGCTATTACTATTAGTGAATTGAAAACAACTTCAAGACCAAAAGTTGTCTTAACCTGGGCGCCTCACCCAAAAGCTTTACCACACGCTGTAGCAAACTCTTTTATTAAAATAATGAAAGAAATAGATGTAGATCTTTTGATTACACATCCTAAGCACTATGAATTAAATTCAAACATTACCAAAGACGTTCCTATTAGCCATAACCAAGCGGAGGCTCTCAAAGATGCAGATTTTGTATATGCTAAAAATTGGAGTAATTATCATGATTACGGTAAAATTGTATCTGTAGATGAAAACTGGATGCTAACTAATGAAAAATTAGGAAATGCAAAGTTTATGCATTGTTTACCAGTAAGAAGAAATGTTGTTGTAGAAGATGCGGTTTTAGATGGAGAATACTCAGTGGTAATTGAACAAGCAAATAATAGGACTTATGCGGCTCAAATAGTGTTAAAAAACATCTTAAAAACATTGTAATGAAAACACTAAAAGTTATAAAAATCGGTGGAAACATCATCAATAACGAAGATAGTTTACTCACTTTCTTAAAAGGTTTTTCAAGTTTGAAAGGTCCAAAAATTTTAGTTCATGGAGGAGGTAAACTAGCTTCAGATTTATCCAATAAATTGAATATTCCAGTTCAATTAATAGATGGGAGAAGGGTTACAAATGCAGAAACTTTAGACATCATAACCATGGTTTACGCCGGTAAAATAAATAAAAATATTGTAGCTAAACTGCAAAGTTTTGGATGTAATTCTGTTGGGTTTTCTGGCGCAGACGGAAATACAATTATTGCAAATAAAAGATCTGAAACCCCAATAAACTATGGTTTTGCTGGAGATGTAGTAAAGGTTAATATAGAAGTGCCTAAAGCACTATTAAACAATAATATAGCAAATATATTTTCCGCAATATCTCATGATGAAAAAGGTCAATTATTAAATACAAATGCAGATACTATTGCTTCCGAATTAGCGATTGCTTTTTCAAAAAATTATAAAGTTGAATTGTATTATTGCTTTGAAAAAAAAGGGGTGTTACAGTCTATTAATGATGAAAACTCTGTGATCAAAAAAATAAATAATAAAACCTACATAGAATTAAAAGAATCTAATATAATTAATGAAGGTATGATTCCGAAATTAGATAATTGTTTTTATGCGCTAGATCATCATGTTTCAAAAGTTTGTATAGGACATCCTTCCATGCTTTTCGATCATCATTCTAACTTTACTACAATTCAAAAATTATGAGAAAAGAAAAATTAACTAAAGCTGCCATTTTATTATTGAAAAGTTTAATCAAAACACCTTCATTTTCTTCTGAAGAACATGAAACAGCCTTGTTAATAGAATCTTGGTTTAAAGATTCTGAAATCACTTTCAATAGAACTAATAATAATATTTGGGCTACTAATAAATATTTTGACGATACAAAACCAACCCTTTTGTTGAACTCTCATCATGATACCGTTAAACCTACAAATGGATATACCAAAGATCCTTTTGACCCAATTATTAATGCTGGTAAATTATACGGCCTTGGTAGTAATGATGCTGGAGGTTGTTTGGTTTCTCTATTGGCAACATTTTCTTTTTTTTATGATTACAAGAATTTAAATTATAATTTGGTTATGGTTGCTTCTGCAGAGGAGGAGAGTAGTGGTGATAATGGATTAAATAGCATGTTGTCTATTATACCTGAGATATCTGTTGCTATTATCGGAGAACCTACCTTAATGCAATTAGCCATTGCAGAAAAAGGATTGGTAGTTTTTGATGCCAAAGTAATTGGTACCCCAGGACATGCTGCTCACCTAAATGATGATAATGCCATTTATAATAGTATAGATGTACTAAGGTGGTTTCAGGAGTATACATTTGAAAAGCGTTCCGATAGTTTAGGGGATGTTAAAATGACAGTTACTCAAATACAGGCAGGTAAGCAACATAATGCCATCCCTTCTGAAGTAGCTTTAGTGGTAGATGTTCGTGTAAATGATAGGTATTCAAATAAAGAGATTGCTGAGATTTTGGAAAAAGAATCTCCTTGCTCTTCCATTGTTCCGAGAGGTTTACGATTAAATTCTTCTTCCATATCAGTTGAACATGACCTAATTAAAGCAGGGTTGGCATTGGGTAGAAAGACTTATGGATCTCCAACGTTATCTGATCAATCTGTTTTAAGTTGTCCTTCTTTAAAATTAGGTCCTGGAGACAGTACGAGGTCACATACCGCCGATGAATTTATTTATTTGAAAGAAATTGAAGAGGGGATTACCCTATATATTAAATTATTAGAAAAAACAATATTAGATACTAAAGATGAAGCTCTGGGATAAAGGAATAAAAATAGACGAAAAAATAGAACAGTTTACTGTTGGGAATGATAGAGATATAGATATTTATATTGCAAAATACGATGTAAAAGCTTCTTTAGCTCATGCAAAAATGTTGTTTTCTATTGGTGTTTTAACATCAGTAGAGCTTGAGCAATTAAAGAAAGGATTATCATTTTTAGAAAAACAAATTCATGAAGGAACATTTATTATTGAAACTCAATTTGAAGATGTACATTCTAAAATAGAATTTGAATTAACCAATATGTTTGGAGAGGTTGGTAAAAAAATTCATACGGCACGGTCTAGAAATGACCAGATTTTAGTTGCTTTACAACTGTACTACAAAGATCAATTACAAACAATAAAGGGGTTAGTGGGTGCTTTTTTTGAAACATTATTAAATCTTGCAGAACTTCATGAAAAATGCTTGTTACCCGGGTATACTCATCTTCAAGTAGCTATGCCATCTTCATTCGGTTTATGGTTTTCTTCTTATGCAGAATTACTAGTAGATGATGTATATCTTTTAGATGCCGCTATTAAAACAATAGATCAGAATCCACTTGGGTCTGCTGCAGGTTATGGAAGTTCATTCCCAATAGATAGGGAGTTTACAACTAGAGAACTTGGATTTAGCACTCTTAAGTACAACGTTATAGCTGCGCAAATGGGAAGAGGTAAAAATGAAAGAACGATAGCAGCTGCTCTTGGAGGTATAGCAAATACTTTATCTAGGTTTTCGATGGATATTTGTTTGTATATGAGTCAGAATTTTGACTTTATTGCTTTTCCAGATTCATTAGTTACTGGTAGTAGTATTATGCCGCATAAAAAAAACCCTGATGTATTTGAATTGATAAGAGGAAAGTCAAATAAAATTCAAGCTTTACAAATTGAAATGACTTTAATTACCAATAACCTCCCAAGTGGTTATCATAGAGATTTTCAACTTCTCAAGGAAAATATGATCAGTTCAATTGAGGAAATGAAAACTATTTTAGAAATTTTTAATTACTCGATACAACAAATTAAAGTGAAGAAGATAGATCTCCAAGATGAGAAATATAAGTATTTAAGTACAGTAGATTCTATTAATAATTTAGTGAATAATGGACTTTCTTTTAGAGAGGCATATCAACAAATAGGAGCTTTAGTGACAAATGGAACTTACGAGTATACCAATACCAAAGAACACACCCATATTGGTGGTATTCATAATTTATGTCTAAATGCTATTAGAAAAAAATTTCCTAGTTAGTTTTAAATAATGGTAGATTGTCCAAGATGAATATTAGTGAAATTCACATTGGTATCATTAGGATTATTAATGAAATCTTCAATAAAATCTCCAACCTTAGAGGTGGTAACCATATCTGTTTTTGTATTTAAATCTGGTGTTGTGATTTGTAATTTTAAAGATTTATCTACAGCTTTTCTTACTAGAGCTGCTTCCTTAGTTAGTTGAAAATGATCTAATAACATAGCAGCAGATAAAATAGATGCGATAGGGTTAGCTATGCTTTTTCCAGTTGCTTGTGGGTAGGAGCCATGTATGGGTTCAAATAAGGCATATTTTTCACCAACTGAAGCGGAAGCTAACAAACCTATTGATCCACCAATTACACTGGCTTCATCACTAATAATGTCTCCAAACATATTTTCTGTAAGAATTACATCAAATTGTTTTGGGTTTAATATCATTTGCATTGCAGCATTATCTACGAATAAGAAGTCTAGAGTTACTTTTGAATATTCTTTTGCTACCTCTCCAACTACTTTACGCCATAACCTGGAACTTTCTAACACATTGGCTTTATCCACTAAGGTTACTTTTTTACTTCTGTTTAAAGCTGCCTTAAAGGCTAAATGAGCTATTCTTTCAATTTCAAAACGATTGTATTCACACAAATCTGAAGCAGTGTTTCCGTCTTTACTAAGTTGCTTTTCTCCAAAATAAATACCACCAGTTAATTCTCTGTAGATACTAATATCTGTCCCTGTAATGATTTCTTTTTTTAATGGAGACTTGTCTAGAAGTGTTTCGTATGCTTTTACCGGACGGATGTTAGCAAATAACCCCAAAGATTTTCTAAGTTTTAACAAACCTTGTTCCGGTCTTACTTTTGCTGAGGGATCGTTGTCGTATTTTGGATGTCCTATAGATCCAAATAATATAGCATCTGAAGACTTGCAAAGTTCTAGTGTTTCGTCTGGTAAAGGATTTCCAGTTTTGTCTATAGCTATTGCACCAACATTAGCTTCTTCAAAAATAAACGTATGGTCAAACTCTGAAGCTATAGCTTTTAATACTTTAATTGCTTCATTGGTTACTTCTGGTCCAATTCCGTCTCCTGGTAGGGTGGCTATTTTTAATTTCATTTTTTTTTGTTTCCGAAAAGAGTGGAAATATAAGATTTTAATTTATAATAATTACTTTCTCTGAGTTTCAAAAGCCTCTATCATTTCTTTTTTACTCAATAGATAATCAATATCATCATATCCATTAATCATACATGTTTTTTTGTAAGGATCAATTTCAAAAGTTTCAAATAAATTTGTGTCAGCTATTGAGATAATTTGTTTTTCTAAGTCTACTAGAATTTCAGTTTCTGGTTTTTTATGGATAGTATCCATTAAAATAGTTAAAAAACTTGGAGATACTTGTAAAGGCAACAAACCGTTATTCAAAGCATTTCCTTTAAAAATATCTGCAAAAAAACTTGAAACAATTACTTTAAACCCATAGCCAACCAATGCCCAGGCTGCATGTTCTCTACTTGACCCACACCCGAAGTTATCTCCAGCAATTAATATACTTCCTGAGTACAAGGGGTTATTTAGTGAAAAAGCTGTGTTGGTATTTCCATTTTTATCAAATCTCCAATCTCTGAATACATTATCACCAAATCCTTTTTTATCAGTAGCTTTTAAGAACCGAGCTGGAATAATTTGATCTGTGTCAATATTTTCTATGGCTAATGGAACTGCTTTAGATGTTATTTTTGTAAACTTTTCCATTAATTTAATTGTTTAGTTATGTCTATGATTTTTCCCTCAACAGCAGTAGCTGCTGCAACTAAAGGGCTGGCTAAAATAGTTCTAGATCCTTGACCCTGTCTTCCTTCAAAATTACGGTTAGAAGTTGAGACACAATATTCACCTTTTGGTATTTTATCGTCATTCATGGCTAGACATGCAGAGCAACCAGGTTGTCTTAATTCAAAACCTGCATTGTCAAAAATTTCTTTTAATCCTTCTTCAATAATTTGAGCTTCTACTTGTTTGCTTCCGGGAACTAACCAAGCAGTTACATTTTCCGCTTTTTGTTTTCCTTTAATAAAATTAGCAGCTACTCTAAAGTCTTCAATTCTTGAATTTGTACAACTACCTATAAAAACATAGTTAATTTTCTGGTCTATTAACGATGATCCTGCTTCAAAATTCATGTATTCTAAAGACTTTTTAAAAGAACTATTATTTTCCTTAGGAATAGTTTCTGTAATTTTTATTCCCATTCCAGGATTAGTTCCGTAGGTAACCATTGGGCCAATATCTTCTGCATCAAAAATATATTCTTGATCAAAAACAGCATCAATATCAGATGGTAGGGTTTTCCAATAGGCTACTTTTTTGTCAAAATCTGTTCCTTTAGGAGCAAACTGTCTGTCTTTTATATAATTAAAAGTTGTTTCATCTGGAGCGATCATTCCGCCTCTAGCTCCCATTTCAATACTCATGTTACATACGGTCATTCTGCCTTCCATACTCATGTCTTCGAAAACATTACCAGCATATTCACAAAAATACCCAGTCCCAGAGTTGGTGCCAAGTTTAGAGATTATATATAAAATAACGTCTTTTGGAAGCACTCCTTTTTTAAGCTTTCCATTAACAGTTACTCGCAAACTTTTTGGTTTCTTTAGAAGCAAACACTGGCTTGCAAATACTTGAGCAACTTGGCTAGTTCCAATTCCAAAAGCGATGGCGCCAAAAGCTCCATGAGTGGAGGTATGGCTATCTCCACAAACCATTGTCATGCCCGGTTGAGTTATTCCAAGTTCTGGAGCCATTACATGGACTATTCCATTGTATTTGTGTCCTAATTCATACAGCGTAATATTATTGTCTGAACAGTTTTTTGATAGCTGTTCTAACTGATTTTTAGACAACTTATCTTTTATGGGCAAGTGCTGATTTATGGTTGGGGTATTATGGTCTGCAGTAGCAACAATTTGATTGGGTCTAAAAATAGGTATAGATCTTTCCTTTAGTTCATTGAATGCCTGCGGGCTAGTTACCTCATGAATAAGATGTTTATCTATATAAAGTACTTGTGGGCCTTCTTTGATTGTATCTACAACATGTTGGTCCCATATTTTATCAAAAAGTGTTTTACTCATCGTATCTTTCTAGTGAGGTCTGTGATTAAACTTTTAATATTTGATTAGAAATGCTAGTTGATTCTATGATTTGATGAATATCTTCATCATTAACTTCTTTCTTTTTATCGGCGAAACTTAAAAAATTAGAGTATACAATGTCTAATTGTAATTTTGTTAATTCATAACCTGCAATTTTTGCTCTGTAAGCCAATGCAGCCCTTCCACTTCTGGCAGTTAAAACAATGGCAGACTCTGTAACTCCAACATCTTTGGGATCAATTATTTCGTAGGTCTCACGATTTTTGATCACGCCATCTTGATGAATTCCAGAACTATGTGCAAAGGCATTGGCTCCAACTATTGCTTTATTAGGTTGCGTGTAGACACCCATGCTTTCACTAACCAGTTGACTTAAACCATACAAATGCTTGGTATTAATATTGGTGTCTAAATTTAAATAGGGGTGTTGTTTTAAAATCATTACAACCTCTTCTAAAGCAGTATTTCCTGCGCGTTCACCAATACCGTTAATGGTACATTCTATTTGTCTAGCTCCATTAATAATACCCTCTATAGAATTAGCAGTAGCTAACCCAAGATCATTATGACAATGACAAGAAATAATAGCGTTTTCAATACCTTTAACATGCTCCTTTAAATATTTTATTTTAGCCCCGTATTCGCTGGGTAGGCAATACCCAGTTGTATCTGGTATATTTAAAACTGTAGCTCCAGCTCTAATAGCTTCTTCACAAACTCTGGCAAGAAATTCATTATCTGTTCTACCGGCATCTTCAGCATAAAACTCAACATCTTCAACAAATGTCTTCGCATATTTTACTGCTTCATAAGCTCTGTGTAAAATATCATTTTTATTTGAGTTGAATTTGTATTTTATATGGGAGTCTGAGGTACCAATACCTGTATGAATTCTTGGCCTTTTGGCATGTTTTAGAGCTTCAGCTGCAACTTCAATATCTTTTTTTACTGCTCTAGTTAGTCCACAAACAGAGGCATTTTTAACAATTTTTGAAATTTCTTCTACAGATTTAAAGTCACCTGGGCTAGAAACTGGAAATCCTGCTTCAATTACATCAACACCTAAAATATCAAGGCGCTCCGCAATAATTATTTTTTGGTTTGTATCTAACTTACAGCCAGGTACTTGTTCTCCGTCTCGTAGTGTTGTGTCAAAAATTTGGATGGTGGTATCTGACATTTATTAAAATATATTTTTGTATTGCCTTACGAATTTATATTTTGGATAGCTCTTAGACTTGTTTTAATTTTATGTTATTACGATGTTCAACAAGATAATTAATGTTTAAACAATTAATAAACAGTAACTTAGCAAGTTATTTCAAATATGACTAAATCTCAAAAAGATAATTTATTTCAATTAGTTAAATCGCTCTCAAAATCTGAAAAAAGGCAATTTAAATTGTATGTAGGAAGATTGGGGGTAAATACTGATTCAAAATTTTTAAATTTATTTAATTTTTTAGACAAAGCTACTACATATGAAGAAATTTCAATTTTAGAGAAGAGTGGAATTAAAAAACAACAATTAGCCAACGTTAAAGCGCATTTATACAAGCAGATTTTAATCAGTTTAAAATTGAGTCCTTCTCATCAAAATGTTCGTTCTCAAATTAGAGAGCAACTAGATTTTGCTTCGATTTTATACCACAAAGGGTTGTACAAACAAAGTCTTAAAATTCTTGAAAAAGCTAAAGAATTTGCTATTTTGAATGAAGAAAAAAATCTTGCATATGAAGTCGTTGAACTAGAAAAAGTTATTGAATCTCAATACATTACAAGAAGTATAAGTAATAGGGCTGATGAATTAACAATACAAGCCAAAGAGTTAAGTGCCTTAAATGTACTGGCTAGTAAGTTATCTAATTTATCACTTCAACTTTATGGTATAATTTTAAAATCTGGGTACGTTAAAAATGAAGAAGAGAATAATTATATTAAAGATTATTTTTACAAAAGATTGCCTAAGTATAATATAACTCAAATGGGTTTTAGAGAAAAGCTGTGGCTATATAAAGCTCATTTATGGTATAGTTTTTTAACTCAAGATTTTTTAAATTGTTATAAATATGCATCAAAGTGGGTGACTTTGTTTTATGAGAATCCTATAATGATTAATTCACATCCAGTATTTTTTTTAAAAGGGAATAATTATTTATTGGAATCTCTATTTTTTATCAGAAGAAAAAAACGTTTTGAAAAAACACTTCTAAGTCTTGAAAAAATCATTACAAGTGATGGATTTCCTAAAGATAACAATATAGAGGCTCTAAGTTTCTTATATATAAATCTCCACAAAATTAATTTATATTTTACAGACGGTAACTTTGACGAGGGTTTAAGGATTATTCCTAAAATTGATTCGCAACTGGTTTTATTTAAAAATAGAATTGATGAACACCATGTGATGACCTTTTATTACAAGTTTGCAAGCATGTATTTTGGTTCAGGAGATAATGATACTTGTATCTTTTATTTAGATAAAATTATTTCGAATAAATCATTATCTATGAGACAAGACTTGTTGTGTTTTTCTAGAATCTTAAACTTATTTGCACATTACGAGGCTGGTTATGACTATCATATTGATACTTTACTTAAAAGTACGTATAAGTTTTTGCTTAAAATGAATGATTTACATGAGGTTCAAAAAGAAATGATTAAGTTTATTAAAAGCTTACAAAATATTTATCCACAAGACATTAAAAAGGCGTTTATAAAATTACATTCAAAACTAAAAACCTTTGAAGATGACCCATATGAGAGTAGAGCTTTCTTATATTTAGATATTATCTCCTGGTTAGAAAGTAATATTCAAAATAAACCCATAGGAGAAATCATAAAAAATAAATATTCCCTAAATATTGATAGGTGATTTTATCAGATTCATAAAAGTGCCTTATAAAATTACTTTTTTTTTTCTCAACTAAATTTAAGTCATACATTTGAATTGTGATACAAACTATAGAATACATAACTAATACACTACAAAACAAGATAATAGTCAACTTTTTTGTGATTATTACCATTTCTACTATTACCCTTTAAGGGTATATTTTTTTCATATAAATCAGGTTAATAATTCGAATTTCGATAGCATCGAAAAATCTATATAAATTTTCTCAAAACTTTTATAAAATGAAAGTATTAAAGTTTGGTGGTTCATCAGTCGCCAATTCAAAAAACATAGAAAAAGTATTAAATATTGTAGCTAATTCATCTGCAGAACAAAGTGTGGTAGTTGTAGTTTCGGCTTTTGGTAAAACAACAAACGCACTGATTAAAGGGGCTACATTAGCAGCTCAAAAGAATGAAGAATATCTAAAAATTCTAAAAGAACTAGAAAATCATCATTTTGAGGTTGTAAAAGAATTAATACCAGTAAAACACCAAACTTCAGTAAATAGCCGTGTTAAACAATTGTTTAATCAGTTAGAGACTATATTTGAAGGTTGTTTTTTACTTAGAGAGTTAAGTCCAAAAACATTAGCTAAGGTTTCTAGTTTTGGTGAATTACTGTCTTCCTATATTATTGCAAAAGCAGCTAACGAAAAGTTTACTACAGTTTATAAAGATAGCCGAGAATTAATAGTTGCTTCAGATAATTATAACAATGCTGTTGTAGATTTCCCTGCTACATTTAAAAATTGTGATGAATATTTTTCAACTCATTTTCAGAAAGTAACAATTGTTCCGGGTTTTGTAGCTAGAACTGTTCTTGGAAAAACAACCACACTCGGAAGAGGTGGTTCAGACTTTACAGCATCAATCATAGCTGCTGCATTAAATGCTACGGAATTACAAATTTGGACAGATGTAAGTGGTATGTTTACTGCCAATCCATCTATTGTAAAACAAGCATCTGTTATTGATCACATATCATACCACGAGGCCATGGAATTGTCTCATTTTGGAGCAAAAGTAATTTATCCACCCACTATTCAACCCGTTTTAAGGAAAGAGATTCCCATAGTTATCAAAAACACATTTCAACCAGAAGATTTAGGTACTTTAATTACAAAAGAAACGAGTATTAATAAGCCAGTAAAAGGGATTAGTCACATCGAAGATATCTCTCTCGTAACTCTTGAAGGGAATGGTATGGTTGGTGTTCCTGGTTTTTCTAAACGTTTATTTGAAGTACTTTATTTACATCAAATAAATATTATTTTAATTACTCAGGCTTCCTCAGAATTATCTATTTGTCTTGCAATTTCTGATGATGATGCCTCTAGAGCAAAAACTATTATTGATGAGGTATTTGAATATGAAATTCAATTGCAAAAGGTAAAACCCGTTAAAATTGAAAAACAGCTATGCATCATCGCCTTAGTTGGAGATAACATGAGAAATTATAACGGATTAAGTGGTAAAATGTTTAGTGCTTTAGGAAAGAACAACATAAATATTCGAGCAATAGCTCAAGGTGCATCAGAAAAAAACATTTCTGCTGTTATAAACAAAATAGAAGCAAAAAAAGCATTAAATACATTACATGAACGCTTCTTTGAAGAAAGAATTAAAGAATTGAATCTTTTCGTAACTGGAGTAGGCAATGTAGGAGAGAAGTTTTTAGCTCAGATAAATCAACAAAAAAAATACATTAAAGAAAATTTAAAGTTAAAAATTAGAGTCATTGGAGTATCTAATTCTAGACAGATGTTTTTTGACGAAAATGGAATTGATTTATCTAACTGGAAAGAACTTTTAAAAAATGGAGAAAAGGCAGGAATTGATACTTATTTTTCTAGAGTTTCTGAGCTAAACCTCAGAAATAGTATATTCATAGATATTACTGCCAATCAAAATGTTTCAGAGATGTATGAAGCCTATTTACGTCAAAATATTGCAGTGGTAACTTGTAATAAAATTGCCTGTGCTTCCAGTTCTGAAAACTACAATACGTTGAAAAATGTTTCTCGAAAATCGAATGTTTCTTTTCTTTATGAAACTAATGTTGGAGCTGGCTTACCTATTATTGATACGCTTAAGAACTTAATAGCCTCAGGAGATAGAGTTCATAAAATTCAAGCAGTACTCTCTGGGAGCCTAAATTTTGTATTCAATAAATTTGATGCATCAACAACTTTTTCCTCAGTGGTAAAACAAGCCGCTTCTGAAGGCTATACCGAACCAGACCCAAAAATAGATCTTAGCGGTATTGATGTTGCTAGAAAAATTTTAATTTTAGCCAGAGAAAGTGGTTTCGATTTAGAATTAGAAGACATAGAAAACAATTCATTTTTATCAAAAGAAAGTCTAAACACTAAAAATAATACTGACTTTTATCAGTCACTAGAGAATGATGAATCTGAATTTCAACAGTTATTTTTAAAATCAAAAGCAAAAAACTGTCGTTTAAAATATGTGGCAGAGTTTAAAGATGGTAAGGCTAAAGTTGGTTTGCAAGAAATAAAACCTTCACATTCTTTTTATCACTTAGAAGGAAGTGATAATATTGTATTGTTTTATACAGATAGATATTCTGAACAACCTTTAATTATAAAAGGAGCTGGTGCTGGAGCAGATGTTACAGCTTCTGGTATATTTGCAGATGTTATTAGAACAGGAAATCTGTAGGGTATATGCTACAAATTAGAAAATAATTAGATGAAAGAAATTAAAATATTTACACCGGCAACTGTTGCCAATATCTCTTGTGGGTTTGATATTCTTGGTCTTTGTTTGGATACTGTTGGGGACGAAATGATTGTTAGAGAGGTACCTGAGAAAGGAATAAAAATAATAAAAATTACAGGTCAAAAATTGCCATTAGAAACACACAAAAATGTTGCTGGTGTTGCAGGTTTAGCATTACTTGAACAAGTAGATGCCTCTGTTGGTTACGAAATTGAAATATATAAAAAGATAAAACCAGGCAGTGGAATAGGGAGTAGTGCTGCTAGTGCAGCAGGTGCTGTTTTTGCAATCAATGAATTATTAGGAAAACCATTTTCTAAACAAGAGTTAATTTATTTTGCAATGCAAGGAGAAAAACTAGCTAGTGGAACTGAACATGCAGATAATGTATCCCCAGTAATTCTTGGAGGCTTTACTCTAGTTAGAAGTTATCAACCATTAGATGTTTTAAAAATTAATTCTCCTAACGATTTATATGCGACAATTATTCATCCTCAAATAGAAGTGAAAACATCAGATTCAAGGGCTGTTTTAAAAAATCAAGTAGCACTTAAAAAAATGGTTATTCAAATGGGTAACTTTGGAGGTTTAATTAGTGGGTTATACACTAATGATTATGATTTGATAGGAAGATCCTTACATGATGAAATTATAGAACCCAATCGATTGATTTTAATTCCAGAATTTGATAAAGTTAAAAAAGCGGTTATTCAGGCAGGTGCCTTAGGTGCTGGTATTTCTGGTTCGGGGCCTTCTATTTTTGCACTGAGTAAGGGCGATGAAACTGCTAAGTTTGTTGGTGAAACAATGGCAAAAATATACAACAATACAGATATAGATTATGATATTCATGTTTCAAAAATTAATCAACAAGGAATTAAAATTTTATAAATAAGTATGAGATATTATAGTCTAAATAATTCATCACCTTTAACCTCATTCAAAAAAGCAGTTCAAAACGGAATCGCACCAGATAGGGGCTTGTATTTTCCTGAAAAAATTACTCCTATTTCCAAAGACTTTATAAATAATATTAGTGATTATTCTAATGAAGAAATTGCATATGAAGTAATCAAACAATTTATTGGAGATGAAATTCCGGTTACTAACCTTAAAGAGATTATCAAAAAAACTATTTCTTTTGATTTCCCTGTTGTTAATTTAGATGAAAATATTGGTTCTTTAGAATTATTTCATGGCCCAACGATGGCTTTTAAGGATGTAGGTGCAAGATTTATGTCTCAATGCTTAGAATATTTCAATCAAAACAAAACTGAAGATATTACAGTTTTGGTTGCTACTTCAGGAGATACTGGAGGTGCAGTTGCTAGTGGGTTTTTGAATGCAATAGGTGTTCAAGTAGTGATTTTATACCCAAAAGGGAAAGTGAGTGAAATTCAAGAAAAACAATTAACTACTTTAGGGAATAATATTACTGCTCTTGAAGTAGACGGTGTATTTGATGATTGTCAAGAAATGGTAAAATCGGCTTTTTTAGATAAAAATATTTCTAGAAATTTAACATCAGCAAATTCTATAAATGTGGCTAGATGGTTACCTCAAATGTTTTATTTTTTCTTTGCTTATAAACAAGTTAGCAAAAAATATAAAGATATTATCTTCTCTGTTCCTAGTGGAAATTTTGGAAATATTTGCGCTGGTTTGTTAGCTCAAAAATTAGGATTACCCATCAAACATTTTATAGCTTCAACAAATATTAATGATACAGTTCCTAAATATCTAATTAATGGGGTTTATGACCCGAAACCCTCTAAAGCTACTATTTCTAATGCTATGGATGTTGGTAATCCAAGTAACTTTATTAGAATTCAAGAATTATTTAATAAAAACTTATCCAGCTTAAAAAAATCTTTTTCTTCGTATAGTTTTTCAGATGATGAAACTAAAATAATGATGAAGAGTATACATGATAAATTTAATTACATATCTGAACCCCACGGAGTCATTGGTTATTTAGGTTTAAAAAAATACGGTTTAAAAACTAACGAGTTTGGTGTTTTTTTAGAAACTGCACATCCGGTTAAGTTTTTAGAGGTTGTAGAAGAAACTCTTAAAGTTGATGTAGAGATACCATCTCAAATTAAGGAAGTTATGAGTAGAGAAAAAGTGGCTACTAGCATTGCTAATTATCAAGAGTTAAAATTATTTTTAAATCGTTAATTATTTTTAGATTATTCATTCATTAATTGCTTACCACAAATTTAGTATTTTTGACAAATTCTATTTGTGTCTAAATACTAAACACAACAGTAATTTAATTCTTATTATAAGCGTTATTGTATGATTTTATGAAGTTTACTCATATACCATTTCAAAAAACAGGGTTCTTTTCCAAGATAATATCTGATTTTTTAGATCAGAAAGAATCGATTCAGCCCTACTATAATAATTTTCCAAATTTGAAAGGTTTTACTGCTCAAATTCAAGAGAAAGGGGAAAACTTTTCGCTTACAACTAGAAAAGAGTTAGTATGTGTTTTACAAGATCAGTATAGGAATATAACTGCTTCTGAAGCCACTTTAGAAAACATAAAATCGCTCGAAAATAAAGATACTTTTACTGTTACAACAGGTCACCAATTAAACTTGTTTACTGGGCCATTGTATTTTTTATACAAGATAATTTCAACCATTAATTTATCTGAAACTTTAGCAGAGCAATTTCCATTAAAACGATTTGTCCCTGTGTATTGGATGGCTACAGAAGATCACGATTTTGAAGAAATTAATTATTTTAAATTTAAAGGTAAAAAAGTAACCTGGGATAGACCACATGGTGGAGCCGTTGGTAGGTTTTCATTAGAAGGCATGCAGAACGTTTTTACTAGTTTTTCAAAACAATTGGGAGATTCTAAAAATGCAGTATATCTATCAGAACTTTTTGAAAAAGCATATGTATCTCAAACCTCTCTTTCTGAGGCTACTAGATATATTGCCAATGAGTTATTTAAAATGTATGGTTTGGTTATTTTAGATGCTGATGACCAACGGTTAAAAAATATTTTTGCTCCTGTTATGAAGGATGAATTACTTCATAAAACCTCTTGGAGTACCGTTTCTAATACCACAACAAATTTAAAGAAGGAATATAAAGTACAGGTAAACCCAAGAGAAATTAATTTATTTTATTTAACCGAAAACTCTCGAGAACGAATTATAGAAAACCAAGGACAGTATACAATTCATAATACAGACCTTATTTTTTCTAAAGCTGAAATACTTAAAGAGTTAGAAAATCACAGCGATAGATTTAGTCCAAATGTAATTATGAGGCCTCTATATCAAGAAGTAATTTTACCAAATCTTTGTTATATTGGTGGGGGTGGAGAACTTGCTTATTGGTTGCAATTAAAAGCGTATTTTAATACTGTACAGATTCCTTTTCCAATATTATTGTTGAGAAATTCAGTTCAGATTATTTCTAAAAAACAGCTTAAAAAATTACATAATTTAGATATTTCTTTTGAAGAAATGTTTATGAAACAACACCTTTTACTTGCTAAAAAAGTTAAAGAAAACTCAGAAATTCAATTTAGTTTTGCAGATGCTACAGAATTGTTAACCCAACAATTTTTAGCCCTAAGAAGAATTGCCAATGAAACAGATGTTTCTTTTATTGGTGCAGTAGATGCTCAGCAAAGAAAACAACTAAAAGGCTTAGAGAATTTAGAAAAAAGATTGTTGCGCGCAGAGAAAAGAAAACAAGTTGACAGAATTCATAGAATTATCACATTACAAGATCAATTATTACCCAATAAAAGCTTAGAAGAGCGTCAGCGAAATTTTTCTGAGTATTATTTAGCACACGGACACGACTTAATTATCGCATTAAAAGAATCATTAAAACCACTAGAACAAGCATTTACTATCTTAGAACTCTAAATGAACCTAAAACCGGGATTGCATCCTAGAAATAAGCACAAAAATGGTTATAACTTTGATGTTTTAACTAAACACAATAAAAACTTAGCTTCTTTTGTTACAAATAACAATCATGGAACTCTCACGATAGATTTTTCTGATCCAAAAGCGGTTAAAGAATTAAATAGTACTTTATTAGAAGTTCATTACGGAGTTAAAAAATGGATTTTCCCAGATGAGAATTTATGTCCACCAATTCCTGGACGTGTTGACTATATGCATTATATATCAGATTTATTATCGGATTCTAATTGTACCGAAAATATTACTATTTTGGATATAGGAACTGGAGCAACTTGTATTTATCCATTACTAGGAGTTAAGGAGTATGATTGGAATTTTGTTGCAACCGATATAGAATTAGATTCTTTAGATACAGCACAAGATATTATATCTGACAATAACCTTGAAGCTAAGATTTTACTGAGGCAACAGTTTACTGAGGCTAATATCTTAAAAGGAATTATTGAAAAAGGAGATTCTTTTTCAGCAGTTGTTTGTAATCCACCTTTTTACAAATCAGAACAGGAAGCTAAAGGAGCCAATGCGAGAAAATCCAGAAACCTAGGAAATAATGCGGTTCGTAATTTTTCTGGAAATAATAATGAATTGTGGTATCCAGGAGGTGAGAAAGCTTTTTTACATAATTATTTATACCAAAGTTCTCTGTATAAAGATATCAGTGTTTGGTTCACTAGTTTAGTATCTAAAAAAGAAACCATAAAAAGTCTGCAAAAATCTGGAGAGAAACTAAAGGTGAAAACAATGAAAATTATACCTATGCATCAAGGAAATAAAGTCACTAGAATTGTTGCTTGGCAGTTTTAGATGTAAGTAGTGTTATTTGAGACTATTTTAGCTTCTATCTGTTTCTAAAGGTTTATAATACTTGAATTAAACAGCTGTATATTTTTTTTGATCTATATAAAAACGATGTCCTTAATTTTCCATTTTTTACATATAAGAGATAAAATTCCGTATACCAGCATGTGAACAAAAACCAAGCAAATAAAGGCATAGAGAGGAACACCAAATACTTGATAGGGCCAATAATAAGTCCACACACCTAAATTTATAGTAATTACTTCACCAAAAGCGGGAACAAATAATGACAACCAAAATGCAATAATAAGCTTATTGCTCATGGTTTTGTTTTTTAAAAAAGTAATCATTCTAGATTCTATACTATACAGGAAATAAAAAGCCAGCATCCACGCAAAAGGAAGCCATAACGGAAGTTCTTTTGAAACTTCATGATCTGTCTCTTATACACATCTCCGAGCCCACGAGACTAGGCATGATCTC
>OJGP01000012.1_pt1 | contig 42092 bp, 61 predicted proteins | sample 1594701 | NCBI WGS metagenome assembly OJGP01 (sample SAMN05416863, study PRJEB24817) | seawater metagenome | isolation source: Sea water | place: Canada:Atlantic | collected 2013-11 | reverse complement strand
ACACAGAGTAGATCGTCGGCAGCGTCAGATGTGTATAAGAGACAGCTTATATATTTGTGTCATCAGCAAAACTAACAACACGCTCAAAAGGAGCGCACAAAGTTGGTCGCTAACTCTAATTTAGGTGTTAGCGCCCGTTTAGCTCTAGGTTATAGCTAAGCACCACACCATTAAATTATTGCATTGCTCACATATGTATTTGTTATGGCCTAGTGAATAATAGCCGCAACCGATAAAAAGATTATTCCTGCAAAATTTACAGCGTCTTTGTGTGTGGGTTGTGGCTATATTCATACTCACCTCTACTTTGGTGTAAATAAACTGGCGCAAGGATTACCATCTATCGCGCCAAGGATTACCATCTATCGCGCCAAGGATTACCATCTATCGCGCCAAGATGGTTTAAGAATTGATCATTACAGTCAGCAGATACAGAATACTCATTTTCTATATCACCACTTAGCGTAAAAGTTATCTTTCCGCCATTTGTATTTATACAATCAATCTTTTCAGCATCTACAAAAGAGCCTTTTTCGTTCTCGATTAGAAACATGTTACTCACCTCTACTTTATAGGTGCAATCCACTTCCTTGTGATATTGCGTTAATTGTTAATATGCTGGTTTATTGTCGTTAGCATAACCACCTTGAGGAGCAAAGCCGCCTTGTTGCTGGCCTTGCTGTTGTTGGAATCCACCTTGAGATGGTGCTTGTTGTTGGAAGCCGCCTTGAGCCTGTTGTTGTGGTGCGCCCTGCGATTGACCGCCTGATTTACCGTCAAGCATTTGCATCACACCGTTAAAGCCTTGCAATACAATTTCAGTAGTGTATTGATCTTGTCCTTGTTGGTTAGTCCACTTGCGAGTTTGAAGCTTACCCTCAATATAAACCTTTGAGCCTTTCTTTAAGTATTCGCCAGCAATCTCCGCTAACTTACCGAACATCGAAACACGGTGGAATTCCGCCTTTTCTTTTTGTTCACCAGTATTTTTATCTTTCCATTTTTCATTTGTGGCAACAGTTAAATTTGAAACAGCGCCACCGTTAGGCATAAATATAGTTTCAACCTCCTTGCAAACATTACCAATAATTATAACTTTGTTCACGCTACTCATTTCTTATTCCTTCTAATATTATGTTTTATTGCGATTTTACCGATACTCTGGGGTGTCATTCCGTAAATATCAGCTATTTCTTTATATTTGACGCCAGCCTTAGCCATATACAAAACATGCTCCAAGTCTGATCCGTGTATTTTTGTTTGAGGTAGCTTATCACCCGTTGCCACTCTCCCTTTTGATGCCGCATCCTGCATATTATCCTTTCGTGTCCCTTGGAATAAATGCGCTGGGTTAACACACTTTCTGTTGTCGCACGAATGACAAACATCTAACTTGCCATCAAGATGACCGTTGAACGCTAAAAATGACAACCTATGCGCGTAAAAACTTTGACGCAAATAAGTAACTCTAGCGTAACCATTCGGGCGAATTTTTAGCTTCCACTCCCAGCAACCGCTATCTGTTATATTCACCCTTTCAACAACTTTAACTCTAGCTCTAGATAAATCCATAACAACCCTCGTGGCACCATTTTATTATATAGTGCCACAAAAGAAACTAGCAAGCAACGATAATTACTTTATTTACACCTGCCATTTCTATTTACCTTCTTTAGTTAAATTGAATTAATCGCGTCTTTGATCTTGTTGTTTATTGTGAAGCCTTGCCCTTGCAGGTTAGCTATAACATCGCCAGGAGGCGTGCCATTTTTAATGGCTTCAGTTATAGCGCCTTTCTCTTGATTGAACTGTGATTCTTGATACCACTTAACAGGCTTTTCATTACCATGTTTTGGTTTTGCGTTATTAGCTGCGCACCCGTCATCATCTTCTTGAGCCATACCGATAATGGCTGCATAGTTATAACGTCTAACATAAGTAATGGCTGAACCTAAAACTTGCACAGGGTTTTTACCGCTAGAGCCATGCAATACAGCATCAGGCAATTGAACCTCATCAGATATATATTGACCTGAACTATGAGTTAACATTGTTGTAAGTGACTGCTTTCCATCATACATACCCATAAACTGAGTAACCGCTAATCCATGCTTCGCTAGGTGAGGCTTGGCAACATTAATGCATTCTGCTAAATCTGCATACTTCCAACTTATACCTTGCTTGTCTACGTTTTTAGCTGCATTACCTAGCTCACCCTGAAACGCTGATAAAGCTTTAAATATTTCATTTAGCTCTGTTGAATTAATCACCTAAACCACCATTTCCTTTTCTTGCTTATCCTGTAAAAATAACATTGCTTCGCTAATTGGTGACGTTAATTCATCACCGGTAAAAATATACTCTTTACCTTCATAAATAACTTTAATCATCTTGTCCTCTCTTTTGTTTGCTCATACATGCGAACCGCGAATCTTTCTTTTTGCTCATCTGTTAACTCGTCTTTATAACCAAGTAACGAGCTTTCTTTGCGCTTAACTACGCACATTGCGTACCAGTAATATTTTACTAATTTACTAGCTGTTTCAAAGTCTGCTACACCTTTAGCTGAAGCTATATTTATATACTTAACCCTATCAGCTAGCTGAGCCATGCAATGCTGTATTTCTTCTTTTCTAGCATTGATAAAAGCTAGGTCAACACCCGTTAACGGTAAAGAGTAATCAAATGCCATCTTTGTGAATTTAAACTCTATTTTATGGTTCTTCACTGCTCTTCCTTAAGCTCTCTTAAAATATCAAGCGTGTTGTTAATATGGCCTTGCAATTGATAAATCTCTGTGAATTTTTCAGTATCAATATCAGATAGTAACTCCTGCAATGTATCTATCTTTGTGTCTAAATGACGCTGGCCTGCCTTTATTGCTTGGTCTTGAAAACTATTCATTAACTCTCCCCAAAGTTGTTAGCTGCTTGGCTCGTTGATGTAGGTAATATTAGACTAATTAAAAACTATTGCAAGTGTTTTATCAAATTAATTTAGATTGTTTAATTATTTGACAATACACTTATATAGTAGTAAATTTAACGCATCAATAACATAATAGGAAATAAAATGGAAAACGCAGAACTTAAAAAGATTATTAGAACAGCGGCAGTAAAAAGCGGTATCGATGGCGTAATGGCATTAACTAAGGAGTGTGGCTTAAGCTATGAGCGCGTGTCTCGCGTTTATGGTGGAAGTGTATCAGCTAAGCTTAGTGATGTAGCACATGTTGCTGACGTTCTCGGACTCAAAATCAAATTTGTAGATAAAGGAGAGGGGTAATGCTTAAATCAATACTTGTAGGGTTTTTGTTCGCATCGACACTTATTACTTGGTGGAATGCTTATGATATAGAGGTGGCAAAGAAAGAAATTGAAGCACTTAATAAGCGCCTAGATGAAAAAACTTTACTGTGTAAGCAAGTTCACACTATCCAATCTAAACTTAATACTGTTATTGAATGTATGGAGATAAACAAATGAGCATATTAGACATGAACAAAGAAGAATCACTATCAACCTTTAATCGTCACATCCCTAGTGGACATATTGATAAACTAAAAGCTGAGAGTGATAGAAAGAGCAACACCAGCGATTTAACGCAATCAAATAGCGGTTTAAGCTCATCACATGGTGAAGCTAGACAAAAGCGTGAAGCTATAGCGGATAAGTTAGAGATTAAAGCGCTTGAGACTCAAACAGAGAAAGACTATTTTTATAGTTTATTGGAGGAATTTTAAAGATGGAATTAACTGATTTAGAAATATGTAAGCGTATAGCAGAGATTGAAGGGTTTGAATTTAGGGTTGGATCACTAACTAGTGTGACGCCTGTTGGTGTTTGGCCTAAAGTACCATTTAAAGATGTAGGTATGAGTCTTGGTAGTTCGTCTTACAACCCTTTAACTGATGATGCTTTATGTTTTCGGCTAATGGTTAAGTATGAAGTGGGTGTTGATACTTATACCGATACCGCATACATATTAAGTGATTACACAAACCGAACTCACAAAGCCGTAATATCAATAGATGATGACATTAACAAAGCAATATGTTTGGCAATAATAGAGGCTCATAATGAAAGATAACGTCATCGAATGGCTATTGTCATTCATACCAGAATTAAATGATTAACTAAAGGCTGCTATTGCGGCCTTTTTTGTGGGGAAAATATGACTAACAGAGAAATATCAGAGTATCAAAACAAGTTAAAGCCTTGGGTTCCTAAGCATGATGTGACGATGAAAGACGTTGTTGTCTCAGGCTATGTTAGTGAGGTTGTTTATATTGTTGATGCAATTATATTTAAGCTTGTCGCAAAAGGAAGAAGCCCCAAGGGTTAACTTGAGGCTTTAGGGGAGAGAGTATAAGCAACGGATTACATTGTTTATGCTCTTAGTATACTAGCTTAATTCTTTAATTGATAGCCTGTCGCTATTAACCTCTATTGTTACCATTAACCCATTTAACCGCCTTTTTAAATATCTTAGGGCTTGTCATATCTATAATATTTGTAATATTAGCCAAGAAACTAAAAACAATAGAAACGCATTGCACTAATGAAATTAAAAGTATGATAATTGAGAATGGGATAACAATAACCCACCAACGCCAGTTTTTTAGCCTATTTTTTAACTTAGTTTTCATATCAACCTCTATTTAACTAACTCTTCAATTACTACGCTATCATGACCATCATCATTTAGCTGCGTGTCTATCTTGTTTTTTAACGCTAATCTTTTATCGTTTATAGCGCGGTTCTTTTCTGGATTACTGCCTTTCTTCTTCCTGGTTAGCATTTGTTTTATCATACACCACTCATCAGGTGTTAGTGTTGGGTTGCTCATCTCTCTTCCCTTTTATGTAATGGGTTGTTTAGCTTTTACCCAGTGGCGCGCTGGTAATATTGATTTAATTTTGCCGCAACACTCGCACTCTGTTCTTTGTGCTGTATGTGCACCATTGTCTCGACCGATATAGCCTTTTGACTTTCTGCAATCAAAACACAATTTCTCTTTCTTCATCTTATACTCTCTTTGTTTATTTGAATTTAGCTTTCAATATGTGAGCTATGACATCAACCGTCCAACCGTTACCGGTCATTTTATAAAGCTGCGTGTTACTAATTCCAGCGCTTAATAGTGTATCAATATGATGCTCTGGCACTGTTTGAAGTCTCATGCACTCGCGTGGGGTTAGTTTTCTAACATTAACCCCATAACCGTTACTATCCGTAACCCCTGTGATTATGTAGTTATCAGTTATTGCAAGCTTGAAATATCTAGCCGTCAGAGTGTTTGCTTTTTTCGATGTGCTTATGCTTAGTGGCTTAAATCTTTTACCGAAATCACCTTTTTTATTGAAGAATCCAGTTATCATTCTATGAGACAGGGCGTATTTTTCACTAACAGTAGGTTCAATTATATCTTTAAGCAAAATACCTTTATCTTCTGGTTGCTCAACCTCGAAGCTAGTCCAGTAATATCTATTGCGATTCTGAGCAGATACCAGGGCGCTATTAATCAGTATTTTATGAACATGACCTAAAGCGTTTTCAGTGTGAGTTGTAATATATTCCTCAAACTCTTTTTTCATCTTCACGTTTTCAATTAAAAAATCAGCTTTCGGATTGTGATATTTAACGTGCTTCATAATATCCAGCATCGTCCAGAATAGCATTCCGCGCTCATCTTTATCACCTAACTGCTTACCAGCCATCGACCAAGCTTGACAAGGAAAGCCACCAGTAACTAAATCAATACTAGCCCAATCAATATCCCACTCGCGCCAGTTAGTAACATCACCTAGCTGAATAGTGTCAGGAAATAATGCTTGTGCTGCCTGGTTGGCATATTTATCAATTTCACTGCTGTAATATTTCGTTACTGGAATATTTAAACTTTCTAGCGCCATCATTCCGCATGACATTCCGTTGAACAGACTTAATACTTTCATCTTATACCCTCTTTGTTTATTTGGTTTGTTTTAAATTAATTACTTCGAGCTTTCCCACATACATATATTTTCTTTATCATCTAGATCGTTAAAATCTCCCAGCTCATCTGGCCAAGCTACAACAACATCAGTAACATCGTTTTTAGCGTTTAAATTAGCTCTTGCACATTCAAACGCTGCAGCATGACCGGTTAAGCTCTTGTCATTATCAGCAAATATAAATAACTTTGTAACACCGTTAGGCGCTCTAAATCTTTTTAAGAACCCGCTGTTTATTGTGGACCAGCAAGGAATGTCATATTTATCGTGGGCGCTTAAAGCTGTTTCAATTCCTTCAGCTATGCCAAGTGTTTTCTCTGCATCCATAAGCCTAACTACAGGGATCTTATAATCTACATCAGTAATATTTCTTACTTTACGGTAAATTTTCTTACTTCCTTCTAGGTACGTTATATGCTGCTGCAGTATTTCAAGTGTTTGTGCATCTGTAACAGTGGCCACCATAGCCTCATAGTTACCGACCTTTTGGCCGTCTTCGTTAAAATATGGCACTGAGTCACAGTGATGTACTGACATAGTAGGCAAGTTTATAATACCTCTCTCTTTCAAGTAATACTCTGACCAAGTGCCGTTAATCGGCTTTGATGTGCTAGCTATTTTTTTCTGAACACCGGTTAACTTAGGTTTTAAATTGTTTCTATCTGGCTGATTACCTATGATTTCATCAACTTGCTTTGCTACATCCGCAAAAGGCAACCCGGTAACTTCCATCAATAAAGAAAGTCCGTTCCCGCTACTACATACACAAATGTAATCACCATTGCCGGTCTTATCGTGTATTCGTATGCCTGATGATCCTTTTCTATCGCAGATAGGGCAAGCTTGATGCTTGTTAGGTATTATCTGCAGACCAAAGGATTTATAAATCAAATCCCATTGGCCTTTTGCTGCGTCCGAAGTTTTCATGTTTACCACCGTTATTAACTTATGCTTTAATAATAATTAATAATGGTTATTTAATCAAGCTATATTTTGTCTTCTTTCGAGCCATTCAGAATGTTTAGCTCTGTCTTTCATTTTATTTTTACTCTTGGCCCATGCAATAGCCTTGTGTTTTATAAACCCTCTCACTTGTTCGCCTGGTTGAGCTGCAGCGTCTCTTAGTCCTCTTGGCCATACTCCAACCATATCTTTATACAAATGCGAGCACCAACCATCAGTTAGGTTTTTCCCGGATAATGTGCGCTCTCGTTGATAGCCTTTTATTTCTGACCATATACGCTGTTTGTCATCCTTAGTGAATTTATTAGATGTTTTAATTGATGTTAACTCACCATCAGCCACCTCTACGTTTTCAATAAACTTAGGAGTAAAGCCGCACTTTGAGCATTCGTGCTCATCTGCCTTCTTCATGTGGTGACACTTTCCGCATTCCTTCGGTTCTTTTTCTTTCTTCTCTTTGGCTTGCTTTTCTTTTCGCTCTGCAGCTTCCTGTTTGTTGCCAGTATCAAGTTTATCTATTCCTATATCATCAGGAAAACCCAAGTTAACTAAATTGCCTGCATGATCTAATATAATTAAATGATCTTTGCCTTTTGCAGTTCTCAAGCCTCTGCCAAGCTTTTGTACGTGTCTAATATCTGACTTAGTCGGAGCTGCATCTATAATACACCTTACATCTGAATCAAACCCAGCCACCAACGTTCCAACATTAACCAATACTTTTATATTTCCTTTCTTGAATTGAGAGAAATAAATTTCTCTCTCCTCTATCGGTGTTTTACCGGTGATCACTACATTTGTAATATTTACCTTTTCAAATTCAGACCCTATAAATTCAGCATGAGCAACGTTTACACAGAAGCAAATTGTAGGCCTGTTCTCGCCATTCTTTAACCATGTATCAATAATACAACCAACAAGCTTAGGATCGCTCATACGATCGCCTAATTGCCCTTCGTGATAATCACCGGCAACGGTTTTTATGCCGGTTAAGTTTGGCTTATCATGCGAGTACGCAACATAGTCAGAAAGAAAGCCTTGATCAATCAATTCACGCATAGAAGTAGTTTGTATTAAATTATCGTAATACTTACCTAACCCCTTCGAGAAAGGCGAACCACTTAAACCTATTACCGGTATATCTGTCTCATCCATTAACTTGCAAATAACTGAGTACTGCAGGTGCGCCTCATCAACTATAATCAAATCAACCTCAGGTATAGTTCTTCTGGCCAAAGTCTGCACTGATGCAATTTGTAATCTTTTGCCCGGGTTGGTCCACGGGTGATCGGCTTGCATTATTCCCGGCTGTGGTATGCCTTGGTCCATAAAAGAACGTGCCGTTTGATTTATTAACGCAGTATAAGGCGCAACAAATAAAACCTTTTTACCTTTATCAAGTACGCCTGTAACAATGTGAGCAGCTACAACCGTCTTACCATAACCAACCGAAGCGTAAAGCATAGGGCGCTTTTTACCTTGGCTAAAAGAAATTCTTAATTCGTTTAAAGCTGTTTGCTGATGTGGTCTTAATTCATATAACATTAAAATAGCCCTACCTTGTTAGTAACTTTGTTTTTATCAACAGTTTTTCTTAGCCATGTATTGGCCCTGTATCGTGCTTTTTTATCTTCTTCAGTAGTTAGCTTTAAATATATATCACTATACTTAACCGCCACTTTCTTTTGCATAGAGATAGGCAACTGATCTATCTGACCACCTATCCACTCACTATCATTAAATGTAGCGCTATCTTTTGCGCTATAGTGATGCTTTGGCAACATATAACCTCCAAATTGTAAGCCTTACACCGGTATTCGGATTTATGTAAGACTGTAATAGTTGTATAAACTCTGTAGAGTATTAATCTAACTAATTACTTATTCTGTACAAGTTTCTTTAGTAAAATTCATAGAAAACCCAAAGGAGAATTAAACAAATAATTCACTCAGGTTACTATGAGTTAAACCATTAATGCCCGGCGAGGACTCACATAATTGATTCTTGTACCTATCTCCGTAGAGAACTCATAAGCCATTATTTTAAACAGTTAATAGCTCGGTTAATCATTCCTGCCTGTTTAGCAGTCCAGCCCCTATAATTAACTAAAAACTCAGTTGTGTTGTGGGCGCACATTCTAACACTTTAAATTACACTCGAACCGGGACAGTCGAAACCGTGACGCATAAAGATATAATCGAGTTGTTGAAATCGTAGGCAATAAAAAAGGCTTAGTGGGTACATCTGGTCGATTGGGTTAACTTAATAACCCCAGAAATACCTACTAAACCTTATCTATTATTTGGAATCGACGCCAAACAACAAATTAATATTAATACTTATTTACTTTTTACGCAACCAGTTTTTTAATATTCTGTTAGCTTCTGCAGACATTGAGCGGTCATTATTCTCTGACTCAGCCTTTAATAGCTTAATAACCTCTTCATCTAGGTTTAACGGTTGAACTTTTTTAGCCATGATATTTCCTTTCGTTTATTGTTTAACAAATATTATTAAATTTTATTTGCAATGTCAAGTTTTGTATATTAAAGTTAGTCTCAGTTACAAAATACAACTAACCAATAGAGAGAATAAAATGAACAACTTTGAACTAGCTGTAAAATTAAAAGACATGGTTGCAGGTAAGGCGGCTGAAATTTACACGTATATTAACTGGGAAGATGGCTTCGCATTATCTGAAATTAGAGGTTACCCAGATAAGATCAAGTCAATGGACGGGTTCTTTAAAATAAACCCTAACGAACTAACAGTAGCCGAAGCCGAAACACTAGGATTTAATAAATGGGATGAGGGCAGCGACTTATTACTGATCCCTTTGTGGTTGCTCCCATTTTTGGTTGATGAGTTCATGGCAGGGTCAATATCTAACGATGAACACGGAATAATTAAAACAAGTGAAATCGACAATGATCAACGGTTTGGGTGCTTGGCTACTGGCGTGTATTTAGAGCACTAACACCCACTAGCAACTGTTGCAGCGCAATGGTTGCTCAACTTAACAAGCAAGAGGGAATACGATGATAATTAGAAATAGCAAAAATGGTTCAATTGTAAACTTGGACAAAGTAACCCAGATATATCCGTCAATTAGCGAAAAGTCAGGAATATTTAATTTGTACTTTATTTTTGACGCCATGAATAACGAAGAGTGCAACGAGGTCAAATGGGAGTTTGGTAGTGTAGATGAAATTGAGCGTATATTATTACGACTCGACATTACAGAAGTTTAACCAACACATAGCGCATAGCGTTTAAAGCCTTATGGCAATAGGAGATAGTATGAGTATAGAGAGCCTTGTTGTTAAGCACGCAAAATACGCAGATTTAAAAAGCGACTTAAAGCGCAAGATTGGCGCTGAGTTATCTAATCACAAATATAGCGAAGCATTCGAGGAAGTTTTTAGCGGTAAAGACAAGCTAAGCAATGAAGATATTATTTACGGCACTTGTGGTAATCATGCGTATGAAGCAGTAAAGATATTAAATCGTGATAATGATGGCGGTTATGGTTATGACGAAGTGTTGCATATGTACGGTTGCGAATCCTGCATCAAGGCAAGAAAGCTTAAGATAGAGATGGGATTTATCGGAACTAAACTAGGTCAAATTAGAGGCGCGATTACTCGAGTCGGACGCAAGTTAACCAACCAATAGCACTATAAAGAGGATAGAGAGAATGAATGATAAAAAATACGAAATTATATACGCTGATCCACCATGGCAATTCAGCAACAAGAAAACTGGCGGTTCAATGAAGTCAGGTGCGGCGCATCAATATTTAACCACTGGCATTAAAGGCCTGATGAATATGGATGTTGATTCTTTAGCTGCCGATAACGCTATTTTATTTATGTGGTACGTTGGCGCGATGCCGCAAGAGGCTATCGATCTGGTTCATGCTTGGGGCTTTACCATTAAAAACATGAATGGCTTTGTGTGGAACAAACTTACACAGAAAAACAAGCCTCACTTTGGTATGGGGTTTTACACTAGAGCTGGTAGTGAATCTGTAATTATTGCAACTAAAGGTAAATTTAAGCCTGTATCACACGGTGTAAGAGCTGTATTTAATGCGGATGAGCAAATTCAATTCGAAGGCAAAGCACTCGTGCACTCAAGAAAACCCACACAAGTCAGGGATTTGATAATCGATTTATGCGGAGATTTACCAAGGCTTGAAATGTTTGCTCGCGAAAGTGCTCAAGGCTGGGATGTATTTGGTAATGAAGCACCTAACTCAATAACTATAAATAACAAGGAATAATCATGAGTTATTACAATGAACAGCGAGAAGAAGATCGCGAACAAGAAGCAAAAGAATTAGAGTTACTAGAAAGCCGCCAAGACATTCAAGAATTAAATAAGGGTAAAGAGTGATGAGCAATACAACAGCAGAAGCAAACGCAGAGCACGAAAGATGCCTAGCAGATTGTGAGGCATTCGTTAAAGCAGGCAATAAAATTAACGTTATACCATCGCGACAAAAGAGCGATATTTTACCAGGAACTATTAACAAGAAAACAGCCAAAAAGCCTATTGATACACCTGCTGAGCTTAAAGGCTTAAGCAATATACAAAAAACTGAGTTTGTTATTAAAAAGTTTAAAGTTCTAACTTCTTTAGATTTGCAATTAAAGGCCGGTATATGTAAGGGTGAAGTTTTCCGTTGTGCTAGATTGCTAGAAAATGACGGAGTAATAACAAGAACAACATCTAAGGGGCTTGGCGGCACAACAACCTTTAATTACGTTGAAGGCGAATGATTAGAGGGAGGAATATGAAAAACGTAAGACTATCACTAACAACTAAAGCGGAAGTTTATAAGCAGATTGACGCGCTTATAGCTAGTAATCCGTCTCAAGGTTATTTTTTAAATATAACCAAGCGAGAAAATAAGCGGTCTAATCCTGCTAACTCTGTTTATCAATCTTGGTACGGTCCAATATCAGACCACATGGCTTTAACGATTAACGAGGCTACCAGGTATGTTAAATTAACTTTTGGCCTGCCTATCTTATTTAGCAATAAAGACTTTGGCTTTGTTGTTCGTGATGGTATGGAATCAAACGGTTTCTTTAATCTTGATTATGAGCGACAGCTTGAATTAATGGACAAGATACCTGTAACGCGGCTATTTACAACGCCGATGCACAATAAGTTGCGGGATGATTTACAATACTTTTTTGGTCAACAGGGTTTGGCTTTAGAGTATGAGAGATAACCATAGTAATAAGGTGTTGAGCTTGCGAAATCGCGCTTGATTGCCTTGTTATATTACGATAGGAGATTGAACGATGAAGAAATGCTGTAAGTGTAATAAATTGATATGGTTCGGACAGCAAAGCAATATTAGCTTTAGTCCAATACATAAAAAGTGCCACAAAAAAAGTATAGAAAAAGCGATGAAAGAAAACCCTAACTTGACGAGCTTGTATCTTGATGAGATGAACGAATTTACTGATAAAACAGGGTTAAAGCCTTTTTAGTAATATAACTGAAAACTACAAGGCGCGGAGCGTCCTTGTTAGTGAAGGTTATGTGAGGAGGGTTTATGAGTATTACACCAAATTTAAAGCACTGGCTTTTATCTGTTGTAGGTTTGATTTTACTATGCGCACCTATAGTGTTTAGTGTTTATTATTTAATTGAGGGGGTTTGTAATTGTGGCTAAAGAAACAAAGATAACTAAATCAGCAAGAGGTGAGGATTGCACTTTACTTCTAGGTGATTGTTCGAGCAATGAAACCGTTGTACTTTGCCATATTGGAAAGAACAGAGGGATGGGTTATAAATGTAGTGATCATTTCGCCGTATACGCTTGCTCTAATTGCCATGACGTTATTGACGGCAGAGCGCCGGCACTGTACGGATATGAGATGGTTGATAATGCGAAACTGTATGCACTAGAAAGAACACAAATGAAATTAATTGATAAAGGGTTGTTGGTGATTGTATGAGTTATAAGTTTATATTACCTATATATGGCGTAATAAAAAAGACGAAGAACAATGCTAATTGCGCTATAACATTTAACTGGTCTAGAGCGTGCCACTTCAGAACATACGGGTCAGCAAAGAAAAAATTTAAAGCCATGATTGAAGATCAATTAAGTCAATTTGACAAGATTGACGGGCAATTAAAAATAAAGTACACGTACTACGCAGCAAGAAAGGGTACAGACCTGGATAACTTTACCGTGTGTGTAATCAAGTTTTTCCAAGATGCATTATCAGAGGTAGGATTGATCGAAGATGATAATGTTAATTTTATAATATGCAGCACACAAGCTTACGGAGGGGTAGACAAAGAAAAACCAAGAGTCGAAGCGGAAATAATTCAGTACTAAAAGAGCAATTCCCTACAACTCAAGACATCGAAAACGAAATCAAAAGGTATAGGGAACTATTAAGGGCTGAAGGGTTAACGCCTAGTGCTTAAAAAGAACAAAGCGCGCATCTAACAAGCGCGCTAGCTTTTATGGGAAAATAATTAACATCAAGTGAAGCTGTTATTACCTTAATTGCCCTCTAGCGTTTCAATTCTGCCAGTTAACTCAGCTATAAGCGCATCCTTTTCAGCGTCTTTATCCATCAGCGTTTTTACTGCTAACAATAGGTAAGGAACTGCTTTTGATTGGTCTACACTAGCAGGCGATACTTTTAATTCTTCACCTAGCTCGTTAAGGCCAACCACTTCACCAATCGCCTTGTCTCTAGAGCCATTACCTTCTGTGCCTATTTCAGAACCAAGACCTTGAATATCAATAACCTTATGGGCATTGAAGCCAACAACATCGACATCTAAGTCACCCTTAAACTGGAATTTGCCCGTGCAATCATACAAGTTATTTATAACACTTCGCGCTTCGTCATAAGATAAATCAGTAAACTCAGTTTTCAATCGTGGGTCAGATGATGTATTGTAAGCCGTTGCTGAGCCAGAACCAACAATACTACCTATAATACCATTCGGATTGGTAAAGGTTATATGTGTTCTTGCATTAGACGTGCCAACAGCGTGACTTATTAGTGATGGTGAGCTAGAGCTAGCAACACCTAAGTGCACCGCAGCGGACATGCCTTCTGTGTTATTAGTAGCTCCAAGTATTATATTTTGTGGACTTAACCATAACTCGCCGCCCGTATCTATTGTAAAATCACCTTGCACATCTTGTCTGTAGTCGTCAGAGAAATAAGATAGGTATTCTATTGCAGGCGTTGTATGTCTGTCCTCGTATCCTCCATATCTAGCACTTATATTCTCCGCGTTATTATTAAGAGTTATTGCGGCCTCAGTTGTTACGTTTGACTCGGCTATAACTTTTATATTTGAGCACTCAATATAGTTATTAGTTATCTTTGAGATTGTTGCAGCATCTTTTGAATTGGTTGGCACATCACTCAAAACAGCTACAGCACTCGTACTACCATTTGATGAGGTAGGGTTTTCGCCAAACATCATGGTGAAGTAATATGCGCTGCCAGATCTGAACGGTTTTAAATAACCTGTAAACCAGTTTGGCAACTCCGCGACTCTAGCAGGGTAACCAGTGTACGCACCTGATGCCGCCCACAATACTTCAGCATCTTCTGAGGCAACTAATAAAGCATTATCATAGTCGTATAAGTCCTTGCCGCCTCGCGCAACTACATACAAATCTATAGTACCTTTCCTTGAGTTATAAGCCATCGCGGGTGGCGTGCCTTTGTTTAGAACACCACTCAAAATAGGAGTACCCCAATCAAGCAAATTAGTTGTTGCAAACACTACTGATTGATCAGTCCAATCGCCATCTTTCTTAGCTCTTGAATATATTAACCATCTATCACTATCACCTATTCTCGCGTAACAAGTCTCTGACAAGCTGTCCGCAAAAGCACCTACTCCGTTTATATCGTCAACTATACTCCAGCTTGCCCCATTGTCTACGGTTGTTAGCGCGTCTAGCTGTCCAGCGCTAGCAAAACCGAAAGTTATAAAGCCGTTAGTGTCATCGCCACCTTGGGAAGTAGGGAACTCTGTCATGCCGCCAGCAGCCTGAAATGTGTAAGGGGATGGCATAGTAACTACAACACTATTCCAAGTAGCACCATTGTTATCTGTATACATAAATAACGGTGAGTAGTGTGGACTTAGCGCAGGCGAAGTGGCCCTGTTCAACATAAACCCTATTCTGCCATTAGCCATTACCCATAAAGCATCCGGCCTAGCATCCGATGTTGGCTGGCTATATACCTCGTATTCACCATACCAAGTAGAACCTTCATCATTGCTAAAGTGTACTAGTACTTGCGCACCGTTTTCAGTGGCATGAGTGGAACTAGCTCGAAAAATCTGCATCCAGCGACCATCAGGTAAGATAGCAGTAGAACCCCATCCGTAATGCTTTTTATTGTTTGCGCGGGTTACTTTTATACCATTACTTGACGAATTCCAAGTTTTGCGCTTAACCATCGCTAAAGAGGGTATTCCGTCTATTAAAAGTACGTCACGCCCGTTAACTTGAACGGTGCTAGAGTCAACAACGTCCCACATAGAGCCGAGGCCGCTACCTACAACGGGTTCCCTTAAGTTTAACGCCGCACCAATAAACATCTTTAGTGGGTTTGTTTCGTTAACGGCTTCTTCAAGTGTGTCGAAAGCAACAACTAAGTCTCCAGGCGAAAGAGGCGGATTATCTACAGTGTTAGCTATTTGCTCGTTAAGTATAGCTGTTTGCGTTGGCAGTCCGTAGTCTATGTATATGTCATAAGTGCCATCATTAACGGTAAATGTGTAATTACCAGAATCATCAGCCTGCACTGGGTTGTTAAGTGCGTTTAGACCATTGTCAAACAGTAGCGCCTTTGTTGTTGTGCCTGCTTCAAAAACCGTAACAGGCTTACCAGATCCAGCGTTGCCGGTTCCTGAATTATCAAACTGAATTACTATTGAGTTGCTATAAGTTCTCATTGCTTTTATGCTCCTGACTCGAAGTCAAATCTTACTGTTATTTGTTTTGATGTTTGAGCGTTGCCGTTACCGGTATCTGTAACCGTTAGCGTTGCCGTTTCAGTGTATGAACTATCGAAACCTGAAGCGAAAAACGTTGTACTATCGCTCGTTTCGCTATTTATATTTATATCGATACCCGTTACCACCCAAGAGTAAGTGTAAGGCCCAATGCCGTTCTTAACCGTTGAGAATGCCCTAGGGCTAGTTGCAGAGCCATTGCCTGAGAGCACATCTATGCGACCAGGAGACAACGACACACTATAAACTGGAGTCACTGGCGAACCCGTTACTGATTGAACTTTTGCTACGCCTATCATGAGAAGTTTTGCCCGAAAACACCACCATCCCAAGTGCTTCCACCGTCATCAGTGGTGAACACAAATCTATCTCTTGCGCTTAACGTTGGTGACATCGTTGGAACTACACCTTCAGAGAATTTAACACCAGCAAAGCCGACAGTGTAAGCCGAGGCCGCACCCTGTGTTATTTTCAATGTAGCAGTGGTTGTTAGAGAGCTGTCAGGATTAACATTCAAGAAGTTTATCGATGATACGTTCTCAGTTAACGTTGTTTTAAATACGTTACCTTGATCTAAGTCAAGATTTAAAGCACCAGAAACGCTTGATACGCTTGTTGTGACCTCTGAATATCTAGCAAGCTTAAAGGTGTTTTCAATCGCCCTTATTTGATTGCCGTTATCTAGGTTTATATAGTTTTCACCATCATCAGGATCAGGCTGACCAAGGACAGTTAAATACTTAGCTCCGCCTAACTTGTCACCAACTGCTACACCACCGTTAATGGTTACAGTATCACCTGGCTGTAAATCAGATGTTTTAGCAACCGCAATATCTTCAAATACAAATAAAGCGCTAGAGCCTTCAGTTACCGGTACTATCTGGCCTGTTGGGTCCATTTGCCTGCCAAGAATAACTGTGCCTAAAGCAGTAGCGGTTAATAGCGTAACAGTAGTTGGTGAGTTGGTTACATAATCAACGCCTTTTTTCAGGTAAGCACCTTCAAACTTAGCGCCTAAAGCATCAACTGACTTGTAAAAGCTCGCTGTCGTTGTTTCTATTTTATCAAAGGTTAGCGTTAAACCTGCGCCTACAGTTTTAGACTCTTCTGCAATTACACCGCTAAAACCTTGCAGGTTAAACGCCTCAACGTGAGGGAAGTAATAAACTTGAGCACCATTCTTATCTAGTATCTTTAGGGAGTAAGAGCCATTTACAGCAACACCAACAGGAGAGCCATTGTAAACAGGAACACCACCAGCAGAGCCGATAACGGGTTGATCTATTGGTACAGCTGATCCATCCTCCTGGAGCGCGTAAGGTTTCTTGCGGTTATCTTCGAGTTGAGGATCGCGCCCGACGATCCCAAAGTAAGCTTGGAACTCACCCAGTGGCTTACCCTTGTCTGGGTCTGGAACGTACATAATAGGGTTGTGAATCCTAATTATGCTTTCATCTGCTGTTAAACTATTATTTACCACTGTAGCCATTTTATTTAATCCTGTGCTATGCTTTAGTTTTATTTTAACATTTTAGGTTTGTTTATGATTGCTTTAATTTTTGGTTATATTGCTTTAAGTGTAGTTGTCGGTGTTGTTATCGGTTTATGCCAAGTATTCAAATAAACTATTTAGCTTTCAATAACTCCTTGATAGCCTTTATTTGATTTTTTTCATTAACCCCTCTTAACTTTCTAGCGCCTTCTTTAACGCCTAAAGCTACAGCGCCCGGTATTGTCATTTGAGAAACATCAACAGCGGTATCGACTCCGGCCTTCTTAACTTCACCTCTTAGCGATGTTCTGCCACTACCACCGAAAACAGAATCCAACTCATCAGCAAAAAGCATCTGCGTCATTATATCGTCATCAAAAGATCCACCGTATTTCTTAGATGTCTCGCTTATGTTTTCTATTGCGTCCATCAAAGTTACACGGCCTTGAGCATTACTCATTAGCCTTCTTAATACTGTGCCTGTTGCCTTGTCAGCGTTAGGGCCAAAGAAGTCTAGTTTTTTCCCTGCCGCATCTTGCAATGAATCTAAAGCCTGTACAGTATCAGAGAATCTAGCGTTGGCCTCTTTGTATTTGCCGAATTGACCGCCTAAAGTATTATTAACACTCTTTCTTAGGTCTTTAGCTATTCGCTCAGTTTTTCCGCCTAAGCCTTGCGCTCTTTTGCCGAAGTCTACATTTTCATCTATAAACTTTTTAAAGTTGTGCGCGTCAAGTGCGTCAGGGTTTGGGTTTCTCTTTATTCTTAGCGAGATGTCTTTTATTAACTTTCTGGCTGGTGCTATTGTTTCAATTTGAGATCCAGTAAAATCAGGCATGCCTGACTCATCAAAAGTCACACCTAATGATTCGGAAGCATCATCAAAGAATTTATTTCTAGGCTCATTAATATCAACCTCTTTCCCTTTTAAACTGTTAGCAACTCTATTTAATTGCTGCCCTGCTTGCTTGTTGTTGCTTTTAACGAAATCAACTTGCTTTAACAGCGAGTCACCGGCAATATCGGCAGGTCTGTTTTTAGCTTGATACAGCGAGTCAGTTTTACCCTTTTCCATTTTACTAACCATTTGTAACATTCTGCGCTTATCGATAGGGCTAGCGTTAGCGATAACATTTGTCATGCCCTCGTCAAAGCCTTGCTTTCTTGCTTTTTGAACCATACCCCAAACTCTAGGGGTAAATCTTTCGCTCTCCGCTTTTTTCTTAAAGCTTTTTTGTATTGCTCCTGTTGCCTCGTTAGCTATTTTATTTGCTAATGGTGTATTGGTCTTACTGAAAGGTTTGGAGCCACCTTTTAGAGCGTTTAGCCCAACAACGGGTGCAGTTCCTAGTACTGGCGGTAATGCTCCAACTGCTTCACCTATATTTTTAACGTACTCTTGCCCGGCCTCGCCTTCTGGTGAATACGTTCCTTTTTCCGCTAGCGACTGAGCGAGTTCTAAACCATCACCCCTATCAAGAATACCTGTAAGCTCTCCCACCGCACCGGCGACAGTTCCAGCACCAAAACCTAAAGCACCGGCTGTTGCGCCTGTTAATGTCGTCAATGCTGCTTCGCCTACACCCTTCAACTGCTCTGCAAAGCTTCTGTCTTTTGGTGTGGCGTATGAGGTTTGTCCGCCTCCTGGCACGTCTACATTGCCGGCTGAAACGTTAGAAGCCTGACCGGAAGATAGGAAAGCATCAGGGTCGAAAGCTGGTTGCGAATCTTGAGCTAAGAAAGCATCTGGATCAAAAGTTGCCATTATTGCGCCCCTTGCAGTTTTTGCATTATTTGCGCTGCTCTTGGGTCATTAGGGTTAGCTTGCGCCCACTGTAACGCTTGATTGTTTTGATTCTGTTGCTCCGACTGTGCTGATTGTTTCGCAGGTTGCTTTTTACCCCTTTCCTGCTCTCTTAAGAAGCTAGCAACTGTTCCGCCTTGGTCAAGGTGCTGTATTTGTGCGCTGTAGTAATCCCTTAGTTTTTCTTGCGCAGCCTTCTTCCTAAGTAAATAATCTTTTAACTCGGCAGTGTCTAACCCTGTTGGCAACGCGACATCTTTAGCTAGGTTCAGTTCACCCTCTGACAATGCGCCAAAAGTTGTGGCGCCTACAACATCTAAAGCCATTTGTCCGCGGATATTATCCAACTCAACAGACGAAGCCTTAATTGATGGCCATAGTTTTTCGATAGCACCAACACCAGCACCTTTATCAAGTACAGCTATAGCTTTATCAATATTCCCTAGTGCTGTATTAGCTTTGTTTATGCTTTCAAAGCCTTTATCTATAATCTTAGCCCTTTGTGAGCCTGTAGCTTCTGCGAATTTTTCCGCTTGTTTTTGCTGCACCTTATAATCGGAGTAGCTATCTATAGTGCCGTCCTCTATAGCTGTAAGCTCTGCGTTAGTAATCGCTCGACCTTTTAATCCAGCCTTAATAAGCTTTGCTGTTTTTTGCTGTTCTGGCGTAAAGTCTTTTATCAGGTCGTTAAATGCCTGTGACTCAGCTGGTAGTGTTTTTTCTTTGGTATAGCCACCACCAAACATTGTTTGATAGCCTTTGTCACCTAGCTTCGAGTAAAGCAGAATATTACTATCAAGCTCTAACTCTTCAGGTGATTTACCAACGTCATCTTGGTCATACAAATCAGATGCAGGGTCTTGTATGACCTGCTCAAGTATCATCTGCTTTTCTTCTGGAGTTCCAGCAAGCCTTAACTGTTTAGCGTAACCAAAGTTAGCCTCGTCAGCTATTGCTTTCTGCCTAGCATCCATCTTGGATAATCTGTTTTGCTCAACTTCCTGTAATTGCATAGCCATGTTCGGGTTACGTGCAAACAACTCCTTCATAGCGACAGGGTCGCCAGATTGAGCCTGTACAGCAAAAGCGCGAGTATCTTGCATGTCCTGCATTTGCTCGTCACGCTCTCTAGCTCTGCCGAACTGCTGCCCTAAGCCACTTAAAGCTTGACCTAAGTTAAAGCCGCCTAAAGGGTTGATAGTAAATTGATTAGCCATTATTGTTCCTTATTCGCCAAAAGGCTTCCAACCAAGACCACCGGCTAAACCTAAGCCGCCAGTAATTCCACCTAAAACACTACCCGCTAATGACTGATCCGCTTGACCTTGCGCAATAGCTGATTGTTGCTGAATATTACCCATGTTGCCGTAAGTGTTAGCTATGTTAGCCGTGCTTAAGTTAGGGTTAGCAAACTGACCTAGGCCTTGCAATTGCTGGTTAACTAAGCCTTGCGTAACGTTGTGTTGATTAAGCGCTAATGCAGGGTTTACAGCACCACCACGTAGACCACCAGTTGCAGCAGCGTTTCGAAGTATAGACTCTTCACCTTGTTGCATGTAATTCTGATAGCCTGGGCTTGCTTGTGCTTGGTCGTAAAATCTTTGTTGACTTTCAGGGCCGCCCATATAGTAATCAGATAAACCACCTAAAGCTTGATTACGATAACCAAGTAAAGGCGCGTCAACTTCCATCTGGTAGTCTAGTGCTTTTTGTTGTTGCGCTAAAGCTGCTTGCTCGCCTCTTCGAATGTCCTTAGATGGATCACCAAATAACGCTTTACCAATTGAACCGAATAAACTCATAAATCACCTTTAACTAATTTGTACCCAGCCAGTATCAACACCTACCGACTCATTAAAATACATTGTAACACTTGCTGGGCTTGCTGTCGTGTCGAAGTAAACCTGTGAAGCGTTAGATGTTACGTTGCCCTCTGGAGTTTGTGCGCCAAATAACGGCTTAAATCCTTCAATAGTTTCCAGTAGTGTGGCTATTGACCTTTCGGCAGATGATAAGTCATCTTTTACAGCAGAATAATCTTGTACGAATTTTTGAGTGGCGCCCTGTAGGTTTTCCCTAACATCTCGCCAACCTTTTAACGTTTGAAGTGTCATGAGTAATCCACCGTTAAGCCTGAAAACGCCATTTTATCACCTGAAACAAACCTAAACTTAAAGTTAAAATCATCTTCCACATAACCAAGGCGCCTTGTAATATATCTTTTATTATATCCCCTTGAGTATGAGATTAAATTCCAGTGTTCGGTTCCGTAAGTCACTCCGTCATAGGATAAGCTAAAAGCTGAAGTGAAATCGCTTGTTCCATAGCCAGATATAGTGTCTATCTCAAATTTATCTATAGAGAACGTCTCTAATTCTGAAACAATAGGCGTATAACAAACGCTCTCTACTTGCTCGCCGTACTGTGCCGCTGATTTATCATCAAGATACCCCAGCTTGCTTTCGAGAATATCCCCGTAAATCCATTTTGAAACGCGCGGATCAAATACGCCGAACTTTCCTCGCCAAGGGTTGTCAGTATCAGCACCAGTTTTCAAATAAGCCCATGCAGCATCTATACCCATAGCTTTTGCTACTGCGTGGTTATATATCAACGTCTCATTTTTCAGATGAACAATTAAAAACTCATCTTTATCAACTGTTCTTGATTCTAGGTACGCTCTAGACAATTCAGATTCAGTGTACTTTGATAGTATCTGCTCAACCTCTCTAGTAGCTACAGGCTCCTCTTTACCGGAGCTTAAAATATGAATACTCGGAGACTCTTCTTTCCTTCCGCCTAAAATAAAAAACATACCACCTAAAACTGTTTGACAATGAGTTCCCATTATGCCTACATTGTTTGATGCCCCGTCAATAACCTGCAAGACACTTGTTCCGCTCGGTGCGTTTGCGTTAAAGTAAAAATACTCTGTTGAATATCGGTTAAAGGCGACTATTTTATTTTGCTCTATCTTTTCTACTGCTAGGATTTTGTCGCTAGAAAATTCACTAGAAGAATACTTGAGAGGGCTTATTGAAAACTCGTTGTTTATATCAGTATGAAAAAGGAATTGACCATCAGTCATCACATAGATACCTCTAAAATGAGTTATATCTATCGGGAATCCTAGGTCTGGATCTGTAACCTGAACCAATGAAGCGTTATCCCAAAGGTACAGTTTACCATCAGTCAAGACAGCTTGAGTGTTAAACGAGTTAGCTAGCGAGCATATTCCGTCACCAGCAGTTAAGCCTATAACGGTAGTTGTTCCGTCAGTGTTTACTACTTCAAAAGAATCACCTGACACTCTGTAATGCTTTTCAAATCTTTCATTAAAAACACCACCCCTAGCAACACCGCTAGTTGATGCAAACTCAGTTAGACCGTCATGACTAAGTAGATAGCCTTGATCGCCTCTTATATTTCTGATTACAGCTGTTAAGTTGACAGGAAGGTTTGAACGGTAATCATAATCTGATTTACGGTCACCTTTAATCATTGGTAGTTTTATTTTTGGCATTGCAAAAGCCTTGTTTGTTTAATGACTCAATTATAGCATGAGTGAATTTAATTTAATAATACACAAAAAAAAGGGCTGTACTTTTGTATAGCCCCGAATCATTAACCTATTTATTATTCTGTTGGTACCTCTTTGAAGTCATCAGCAGCACCGTCAACCAAAGCACCGTTAGTTAAGTTTACCACTGTACCAGTAACCGTCGGCTAGGTATCTTCACCCAATTTGGCATAGGCAACTAATCAGGCTAAAACTCTGCATTGCTAAATGAATCGCTTGGATTTTCTGGGTTTTTGTTTTTATGGTGATAAAAGGCGCTTAATGTGCCTTATTTCATTTACTCCTTACCACAGCCTTTCCCTTTACTGGCTTCTTTGTTGATTTCTTAGTTGACTTATTCTTACTGGTTTTGGTGCGTTGACCTCGTGAGTTTACTGGCATAATTTAATCCAAAGCAATTATAAAGGCCTCACTATTGAGGCCGTGATTTTAACTATACTCGATAAATGTTAATGTTGCTTGCTGCGTCATTTGAGTACAGTTCGAAAGTGCTTGATAAGCTAAGTTCAACTGTATCAACTGTTGCCGCTGAGTTTGTTGATAGGGCAATTAAAAAGATTTCCTCTGCTGAGTCTTGAGGGCCATTGCTAGATCCGGAGTCTAACGCGCTTGTAATATCAAGGCGCGGAAGTGCTGGAAGTAGCGCAGGAATGTCTGCACCATAATGAACTAAATGCTTACCTGTTGCTGTCGGTGCAATGATGTAGTTTAGGCGTGAACGATACCATGATCCAGCATCACCACCATCTCCTTGAAATTTAGTGTAAATGGTTAGGAACAAATCGCCGCTTGTTGGAACTTGGAAAGTATTTAGATTCATAGCTAAAGTACTAATGTCTCCAAGCGTCTTGTTGTAACCCTGCGAACCAAAGTACCAGTTAATTTTGGCTGAAGGGTTACCCTGAGGATCAATGTTTCCGGCACTGTTTTTGTAGTACCATCCTCGATCCCCTGCATAACTTGATGTTGTTGGCGCTGTCATTGGCACACCTTCATCAGCTTGAATCATTAAACCAGCGTTAGACGCCGAGCCAATTTTATTTGGCACAATCCACTCTGATGCGTAGTTAACCGCAACACCTTCCGTTACCACAGCTCTCTCACCAGTCTGGCCTGTGGGTAAGTCCTCAACAGCATCGGCAAAGCCAACAAAAGATGATAGAAGTTTAGATTTAATCAAATCGTTTACCGTCATAGTCTCGATTAGATTGCCGTCTGTATCTACAACATTTAAGTTGTTTTTTAAGTTTAAGTTATTGATTGAGTAATCAGACATTTTAGTTTTCTCCGTTTAGATTGTTAGATGTAATTGAGTCTACAATAAAAGTTAGGTTGTTAGCTTCCACTGTTCCCGGACCAAACCTAGTTTGCAAATCAGCTAGATAAAGGTTGTTTTCTACCAAAAGCTCCTTTTCGCTTATTGTGTTTATTACTTTTGATTGACCAAAGTTAAGTACATATTCATTTTTTGCATAATCCGCGAATATTTCCACTACAGTGTCTTTGGGGCAAACACTAGGAACATTATTTGTTACTTGATTGCCGTTTCTGTCGTACCATTCAAAATTAACATCGCTTCCGCGACTATTTATATACTTAACATAGCCGTGCCTTTTGCCATCCTCGTCCTGCATGCCTTCCAGTAGTCGAACTTCTATCTTACTGTTAGATAGTTTAAATATCGTTCCGTTTTCCAAAAACTCTATTTTATGAGTTGATCCGCCACCGCTAGAAAGCTTGCTATAGCCTGATTTAGAGTTGAAATCTTCTTCACTAATAAACGTGCTTTGATTATCTATAATCTTTTGAAAAAAGAAGTCATCATAGAAGCGCCCTGCTTTAATCTCACAAAGCCACGTCTCACCACTTCTCACTGTTTTTGTCGTCGCTGGCTTGTCATCTACTTGTATAATAAGCTTCCGTGAGTTTAAAGTACCTAATGGGAAGGTATAATAAAAGCGCCAATTCTTGTAGCCTTTTGTAGATAGAAGCCTTATTGTTAAGTCGCCAGCCTCTGTACTGTTGTTTTTCCAGTTGCCTGTGATTTCTTCTTGAGTTATCAATCCGTAGCTAACGTTTGTCGATGATGGTACGCCAAAGCCGTCTCCATCGTAGCTACTACCACCCAAGGTATCTAGTTTAGCCCAGAAAAAAGTATTTTTATCAAGTGAATCACGACTTAAAGTTACTCGACACTCCCAAACTTCGCCTGTTTCAATTGTCTTTGAGCTATCTTTTATGCCATCAGCGCTGACTTTAACCTCTCTAGTTACGTTGTTTGCATTGTCATAGATTACGCGAAATTCTGAATAACCCTGAGTATCATTGACATATATAGTGAGTAATGATGGTTTGTTATTTTGACTCACGTAATAGCCAACTGGATCGGTCAAGTATATATCTGAATTACCAGCGCTTATCGGTTTTGGAGTGCCTAAGCCTTGACCGCCATAGGCGTTCCCACTACCGCCTGGAACATCTCTTTCTTCGTAGTTTTCACCAGTAGCATCAAAGATAAGAAACTTTTTAATATCGCGCGCAAATATAACAGCGTTTTCAACTCTATCTAGTGACAGCGTTTGTTGATCTAGTATCTCTTGTTTAGTGTTAAAAATATGTATACCGTTCTCAAGCATTAAACCTTTTAGGGGTCGGCCTAAGCTGGCATTTTCTAAGTCTTCGATAATATCAATAGACATTCTAGTAACCCTCTTGAATTAGCTTGCATGTTAATAACTGTTGTGAAAAGTTTTGCGCTGGGCTTCTTTGAACTCGATACGTCACTCCGTCAACATAAACTGTACTAACCACCCAGTCAGCAGAATTACCGACACCTGTGTTAACTAGCGTTGGCTCAAGTGACCCTCCATCTTTATCTGTAAAAAAGCCAGTAGGGTAAGCAAAGTAAGTGTATTTCGCGCTTGTCTCATCTCTTTTCATTGCTATGTTTGTTTCAGGTAGTTCGTCAGACTTGATGTTGTCTGTGTGGCTAATTACAGCTGAAGATTGTACTTGACCTAAAGCGTTTGCTATGTCACTGGCATCAGGTGAAGCATTTATAGACCACCATCCAACTATGTCAACAGTATCTGGGTTAACATTAATTACTTTATTGAGATCTATTTCTATGGCTCTATTTCCTGACGCATCCTCTATATAATCAACCGCAGGGTGATCAATAAAAGAAAATGCTTGTACGGGCCTTACATCTGGGTCATTGTCAGCAAATGGAACCCCTGCCTTTGCTTTTGGCCTAACAGCAACTTTATTATAAGTTCCGTCAAGGCTTACGTCCCATCCTCCATCAGTTCTAACCAAGCTAATTCCCTGAAGTCTTGAAGGATAGACCACAAGTAAAGTACCTTGGCTATCATTATAATTAACAGCATAGTAGTAATTTACATAACTTTTTTCAGTGCCAATTTTAATTACATCACCAGTGCTGAACTGCGCATGATCTGACAATGTAATAATCATTGGTATTGCTGTCTGCGTTCCATTTTGAATTATGTTTACAAACTTTCCTGTGTAGGTATTATCTAGAGTAATGCTTGAGTCCGCAGAAACATCAAGATTTACAACCTCGCTAATACCTTCAGGTCTACCCATTATTGTAGTTGATTGAAAAGAGCCAGCATCTAAATATATTGCTTGCCCTTCTTTCCTATCAACAATTACTACTGTGTCTCCTGATTGGTTTTTTACTATTACATCTTTTCTCTTAGATTCATTGTAAATAAACAAACCAGACCAATCAGTAGGGTAAGTATCATTAATTGTAACAGTAATATTCTCTGCGGATGGTCTGCAATCTAAATACATATCACCGCTAACTGAAGTATAGTCTGACGAAACTTTCTTCCAATTTACTGGCTGAGATGAAATGGCAACGGCTTCCTCTAGTACATATGTTTGCTCTAGATAAGCATAGAATTGAGTGACGCCACCTATATCTGTTGTAGCACCAAGCAACTGAATTTGACCAGCACCTAAAGGACTTTGTTCAAGCAATATGCATACGTATTTACCGCTTATTACTTTTGCAGCTTCTTTTCCCAAATCTATCTCAAACAATCCGCTAGCAACCGAAAAACCTACACCTGAATTGAACTCAGCGTCAGTATGTGACTGATACAGAACAATACCGTCTTTTTCTGAGGGTGTTTCGGCATACCTAAGAGTAAGCCTAATGCCTGTTGCGCTAGCGCCAAACTTTATTCGCAGTTTTGTGATTACCCTTGTTGATGTTACAGGTACTGTCGCATCCCAAGATCCTGCAACATTCTCGCCTTCAAGAGGCTGCAATACACTATTCGTTAAATCGTAACGTTTTATATAGTGGGGCTGTAATGTTGTTCCGTCTTCATTTAAATTAGATAAAACAGGAAGAGATGATTCGGACTCTAAAACATCTGTAAATATTGGTGCCAAACCTGACTCACCAAGCGAAAGTCCACGACCTATGTTTAAAGTCCCCTTCGACGTGGTAAGTTCTCCGTCAACAATTACGCCCGTATTATCAGGCTGAGTAATTAAAGAAGATTCAATTCCTGTGCTACCTGAATTTGTTTTTGTTATTGTGTCGCCAGGTATTGACGATAAATCTAGCGCGTTACCTTGATCACCTTTTTCACCTTTGATTATTGGTGTTACATCGGCCCAGTTTATTGAGTCATAAGTTTCTGGATTGTCCTCACCGCGCCAAACGTACCATGTTGTACTACTTACATTCACTACTGTAGAGTTTTTAATTAGGTCTTGTTTGTTAGCGTTAGCCCATGTATCACGAGCGCCATTTGATGTAAAAGGATATGTTGCAGAGTCAGGCATTAAAAATCCTGAACCTGAACCTGAATTCAAGATGTAAGGTTTAAACCCGCTCATGAGGACACCTCCACTTGAAGCTTAGAGCCTCTCGCAGTGTAAGCCCATGCGCCAACGTTACCAGTTCCATTAGTAAAGAACTGTCTGCTTGGTAATTTGTTGTGCCCATAACCAGTAGTAGGCTCTGTTGCGGATTCGGTTAATACAACCTCATCTTTGCCGATATTCTGAATTATGATTGATGTTCCGGGTGTTATCCCAGTTTCTGCGTATATGTCTACCCATTTGTTTCTCGGTAGTATCACAGGAGGTAGTGAGGTAGCCATAAAAAAACCCCTTAAAGTTATAGCTTCAATGCTTCGTCGGGGTTAATTTTAGTCGGGGTGTTTAGTCGGGGTGGGTGTTAAACGCGCTTAACTTGCCCTAGCCCGACACTAGGACAAATTCATTATAGCACTATGTTGATACAACGTTAAAGTTAATTGTTTCTGGGTTAACTCTATTGCTCGAAGTTGTAACGGTAATTTTGATAGGTGCAAAACCAACTGTTAATCCTTTAGCCTCTAAAGTTATTACACCTTCAGCTTCAGCATGAGATAAAACCTCGACACCTTGACCATCTTCTACGGCATAGCTTGCTATGACATCACCGTCAACCTCGTTTAAGTACGGGTTAAAGTCTACAGGGTAAAAGTCAACCTCACCAACTTTAATATCAATAGTCTCGCAGTTTTCAGGTGCGTTTTTATCTGCACTCTGAAACCTAAACCTGTCATTATATCCATAACCAAAAGAGTGCCCACTACCGGTAGGTAAGTAAGGGTTTGATTCTCTCATAGTTAAGTCAGAGCTAAACAGACCTAAATAAGATGTTCTAGCCTCAACCCTTGTGTCAGGGTGTAATGTTTTACCATATGCAGGACATAGCGTCTTAGCTAGGTTTGTAATCACAGCGTTAGCATTTACGTCATTAAGTCCACTATCTTGGTTCGGGTCAACATCACTAAAACCAGCAGAGCGAACATAACTAAGACACAAACCTTTGTTTTGCCAACCTAGAATCATGCTATCAAGTCGCTTTATTGCTGATGCAACCTCTGACGGTGAAGGCTTAACAGTTATCCCGCTAATCCTTAACTCTTCAAATGCACTAAGAACTAAATCATTCTTTGTTATCATCTTGCTTCACCTTGGTTTTAGCTTTTTTTTTGGCCTTAACCTCGTCAAGACTAGAAACCCAACCATCAGACAAAAATTTGACTTTATCTTCTGAGTTGATTGATTTTACAGTGTACTCTTTCCCGTCTTTCTTCCAAGGCCCGCCAGATTTAAAGATGTTGATCATGATATTTCTCCACAAAATAAAAAGGCCGACATAAGCCGACCTTTATTAACTTACTAAGTATATTGTAACACTTAGGTTTGATTACTCAAAATCGCGCCTACTTGGTTAGGGTATACAACCTGCACATCAAAGAACACTAATGCTTTAATGTCAAAGCGCTCTTCATGAAAGTCATACTTGTAAGTCATACGCATCGGTAAGCCTTGCTCGGTTACAGCGTCAATAGCTGTTACGCCTGCACCATCACTAGGAACTGGTAAAGTACCTGGAACTAAAACCGTAGACTCTGGAGTATAGAAAAGAGAAGGGTTAGAGTTTGCGATGTTTAACACTGTTACAGCAGCGGCAGCACCAGCGGCAGCACTCGCGTTACGGTATGGGCCAGTAGCAACAATTGCAGGTTGAACAACTGGAGCGCCGTTAGATGCAGTGACAACAGTTAGGGTTAATAGCTCGCCTGTGTCTTCACGCGTTTCAGGGTGAAGGAAGTTAACACCATCAATAGTAAACTTAGTACCTACTGGCATGTTAGCAGTAGTGGCACCTGTCAAGTTTAACGTCATTGAGCGGTTATCAAGGTAAAAGTCATTAGCGTCATAAGTTGCTACTGTATGCTCTTGCGTCCCATTAACTGTAACACCAGCCGCTGAGCTTAATGGCAAGTTAACAAGGTAATCGCTTCGCATGGTGTCAAACGTTGCTAGATCAGGAATCTGAGCGCGTGACCATGCGTCATTAACCATAGTCTCACGTGACGCTTGCCCTAAGTCTTTAGCTACATTGGCGTAATCTTTGTTAGACAAGAATAGTTTCTTATCGTAAGCGCCAAGACCATAGTTAAGCATTAACACTTCAGCATCAATACCTTGTTGGAAATCAAAAGCGTTAGGGTTTTGAATAACCATAGTTGAACTGTTGATCATGGTTTGATAGCAAAGTAAGTCGATAGCGTTAGCTAAGTCTCGCGCCATACCTTGAGCTACTTTTGCGCGACGTCGTGGGTCACGTAAACCCTTAGCGTCAATGCTTGCAAGAACTCGTTTAGATTTACCGCGATTAATAGGGATCATACGGTCTACTAAATCTTGGAAATCTGAATCAGATGAAACAATCCCGTCTTGAGTCTCAAAACGATACTCTTGTGGGATATATTCACGGTCTGAACCGCCAGTGTTTGAGTTATCAGGCGCGTCAGCTGCTCGGTCTGAGTCGCTATCGCCACCCATATTCCAAGTTTCTAAGTCGCGAGATAACGCCATTTTCATACCTGTTGTCTTTGCTGTTTCTTCCCACAAAGTACACATCAGGTCATGTGCTAATTCGTTAGCCATTTTTATTCACCTTTTTTGTTTTTGGCGGATTGATAAGCGTTATAGTTTGCCGCATTTGGATTATCTATCCATTTTTTGCGAGCTTGATTAACCTTTTCGCTGTTACTATTAATCGCGCCAGAGTTAGTAATATTGGGTTCTGGTTCAGAATCAATCTTTTTCTTTGAGCGAGTTTTAACTTTGCTTTCAGCATTCGATAATATGTCAGCTACAGCGAACGCATTGTTTCCAGCTGCTAGTAAGTCATCAATTATCTTAGGTGATTTGTCTATTGCAAAAATAACCTTTGCAATATCCACACCCTTCTGCTTTGAAATAGCTGAAAGATAGTTGATAGCGCCTGACGTATCGGTCAAACCTTTTTTAGCTAAAATTTCTGTTACATTGCTTTTAGCTGCATCGTATCCAGGAACTTTCTTAGTTAACTCTTGCTCACGCTGATAAAGATAAAACTCAGCTTCGTCATTCACAGGGTTTGAAGCCTGCTCAGGCTCTGCTTTATTTGCTTTTGTTGTCGTTGTTTCTGGTGCGCTATAATACTCTTTAACAGCATTCTGATATTGACTCTCATCATAATCGAATTGCTCAAGCGTTGGCGGCTTACCCTTTGTTATCTTTCCAACAGTAGCTTTTAGCTCGTCAAGTTCAGCCTGTAATTTATTGGCTTTCTCTTGCTCGGCTTCTAAATCTTTCTTGCGTTGTGCAGATTGCTTCTTTTTCTTTTGAAATGCTGCGTAAGCTTGAGCCTGCGACATTTCATTCTTGTGACTTGATTCTTGGTCGTCACTACTATCATCAACATAAAGTTCTTGCTCTTCTGTTGCCTCGGCTTGTGGTTTAGCCTCGGTTGCCTCTGTATTTTCTACCACAGAATCTACAGGTTGATTAGCTTCTTCTTTAGTCTCGATTGCATTACCAGTATCCATATTTAATATCCTCGTCATATGGTGAACGAAAAAACGAGCTATAACCCCTCGTTGATAGGTAGGTGTATTTTACCATTAGTTAGTGATAAATACCAACTTGGTTAAATTGGCTACTTATTAATAGTGGGAATCGCTATATTTTAGGCAATAAAAAACGCCAGCCAAGGCGTTTTGGTTATATCTCAAACAATCCTGATTGATTTAGGTTAGTGGTAACAAGTGCAACCTCTCCGCCTACCTTTTGGTTAAAGTTATCATAAGCTCGTTTGAGTATCTTTTTATCATCGAACACACCTAACAAATAGCGCTTACCTGCTTTGTTTTGTGCGAATGCTACTATTAAATCATCCATTAGTAGCCGCCACATTCTGAGAAACTTGTTTGTTAAGTTCTAGTCCTGCATTAACCTCGACCTCTGTTAGTTTGATGGCGTTCTTTTGTTGATCGTCAAAAGCTTTATTATCAATCTTCTGTTGGTCTTGCTGTGCCTTAATGAAGTTATATTGGTCGTCAGACATTTGCTTAACCTGCTTGCCTTGTGCGTCAGCTTGGACTTTACCTGCTTGCAATTGTATCTCTGCCTGTCTGTTTTGCTGTTCTAACATGTCGGCTTGACCTTTGAGCATTTCAGCTTGTGCCATAACCATAGCCGCATCCGGCTGTTGATTTTGCGCTGCTTGCTGCATCTGCGTAACCTTTTGCTCAACGTATTGCTTTTCCTCTTCTGTTTTTGGCTCAGGGTCTAAACCTAGGGCTATCATGCTATCCATTATTTGATAGTTAGCTACTTTTCGTGAGCGCTCACCACCTTCGCCCGTAGTTGACACTATCGCCTGGTTAAGCAGCATTTGTCCTTGTGGGGTATTCGTATCTGCGAACTGAAGCATTTTAAGCGTTGTTTCAAGCTCTGCCTCTTTCTTGGATTTATACGACTCACCGACTTTAACTTGTGCAGTGTAACGACCTTTGGCGTTATTTTTAAATGGGCCATAAACGCCATTGTCATCAGTGTCATATTCAAGTGTAGTAACCTGTGAATAACTGCCATCAACAGCTTGAACCCTTAAGCTTCTTTGATTACTAAAGTAAAGCTTTTGGGCTGCATCAATCCAAACCTCACACGCTGTTTTAATAGCTGCGATAGAGTTCTGCATTAATGGCTGGAATGCATCATCGTTTCTATCATTAACCTGTTGAACTGCATCACCACTAGCATTGCTTGGTAGTGTTGTTTGCCCCGTTCCTGCCATATCTAACAAGTCAGAGCCTAACTGCTGACCAGCTGCCATCAAGCCAGTTCCGACTTGTGGCGGCTTCTGTGTTCCTATCGGTCCAACATGCGCTATAGATCCGTCAGTGTTTAATATAGGGTCAGACATAACGAAAGCTGCGTTATCTACATCTGCTTGGCTTCTTTGTCCTGCATGTTTAGCTATTTGCTCAGGTGTATACTCTGGCTTTTCAACTTGAGGTGCTGCCATTATCTCCATTAGTGCAGAGTGATAAGTATTAAGGAACATTTGAGGATCGCGGCGCTTTCTTACTTCGCCACAATAATATTCAATACCATTTATAACTTGGTAGTAACCATACTGAGGAATAACAGGAACACGCTTAAAAGGAAGCTTGACCGGCTTAGTTAGGAACTTATCACCAGACATCAAAGCATATTCAACATACTTGACTTTGCGCCTAGTTGTTTTATGTTCTCTTATGTCGCGTATCTCATTTAAGTCATCGCGAGTTATCTTATTGCCGTAGCTATCCTTTATGCCGTCACCGGTAGTTATGATATACCCGCCACCAAAATCATACTCAGTTATTTTCTTCTCGATTACCTCATAGTAATGAGCTAGGTAAATATCTTTTTCTGAGTCTGTATCCCAATCAAACCAATCAATTTGCGCATTAATAGAGTTAACATCAGTGTTAAATTCTTCTTCAACCTCTTTTCGTGAGGTTCGGATTATATGCCAAGCCTGTTTTGAATCGGCTTTATCTTTTCTAACCGAAGGGCTAAACACGACTGATGAAGCAGCTGAGTATATAGGCTCAACACAAAGATATTGCTTTTCTGAATCTGGGTTTTCTTCGTCTTCATACTTTGCAACTAGCTTATAAGCACCAAAACCACTAAAGAAAGCCTCTTGGTCTGAGTTGTTTAACGCTTCGTTACCGTCACTAGCCTGAAAATCGTTGCGCCATCTTGATTGTAATAAGTCTGCACCTTCGTCGGTTGCTTCGTCAGAATTAGAGATAATTTTAGCGTTCATCTCCATTCTTTGCTTCTGACCTAGAATGCGATTTATTGAGCCGTATATCTTATTAATCTCAGGCTTAGGTTTGTTTTTGAATTGCTCAGAATAGGAGCCTTTCCACATTGCCCCGCTAACAGTTGCAAATTCATAATCCTCTAAACAACTTCTATTTCTGTCATAGTAAGCTGAGATGTAATTATTAAGGTCAAGCCTAACGTCTTTTAACTCTTTCATTTTTTCACCAGTGACTAACTTTTGTTGTTTGTATCGTGCTGACATCTATTTTCTCGATGTTATTTATTATACTTGATTTATCAAAAGAAAGCACCGCGGCATCGAACAGGTTAGGCGATGGTATCTTAGTTTTGCTACCATCTGGCTGTAAAACACCCTTTCTCATCTCTTCTTTTGAGTAGAAAGTTATTGTATCACCTGGTTTAAATGGCATACGACAACACTCAGACCTAAGCTTGCTCATCGTTTGCTTGTCTATTCCTTCGCCTGTTTCTTTTTTGTAGCTGGCAAAACTGACTAAGGTGTCGGGGTCATGGTATACACCAAGAGTAACGGCCTCCCAAGTTCTTCTACACCTTTCAGCAAACGAAACAATGTTTTGAGCTTTCTTATTTTTGAATACGTCCTTGTTTTTCTTTTGCCCTTTCATGTTGTAGTTTTCTGATGCATCAAAGATAGCATCAGGCAAATGGACGCCTTCACTGCCTTTGTACATAAAGGTGTGCATCTTAGTTCCCTTAAAGTTGTCATCTGCCTGCCTTCTTAATAGCGCTCCCATTCCGTCAGCATCAAAACCAAAAGAATCGGCGTTTGCTTCTTTTGCGTATCTACACGCTATGTCGAATCCGTCATTTGCGTTAACTGAGTCTATTTCTTCAGCCTTTGTGAATACTACGCCATGCCTTTGTATATAGCCTTTCTTGTCTCCACCTACATCGGCGGGGTCATGCCCAACAACAATCGCCCCTTTAGGTTGAAACCCTAACTTTATATGGGCATCAATACAGGCATCAAACCAGTCAGCGTTTATGATAGAGTTCTCTATATCATCATTAAACGCACCTAGCCATATGTGATTATATCTAGCCTTGCTCATTCGCCCGTCCTTAACTTTTGCTGTGTCTTTTTCGAACTCTTCAACCAATGATTTATCATGCTCAAAAAACGGGTTATCTTCATAACCAACCTTTATAATTAAATGGTGATCATCTTCATAATAACCTTGTCTATCAAAATGCTCTTGGTAAGGAACTATAAACTCTAGGCTCATAGGATCATTGCTTGATAAAGGATTCCAAATCATCCATTGCTCTGCTCCATCAACGCCCCTTAAAGTAGGTCCCAATGTATCAAGTGCGTGTTGACTTGTCTTGGCTGCCTCTTCAAGAAAGAAGTACTTATATTTAAATAAAGATTTCATATCTTCGACATTCATTAAACCGCCAAAAGATATTATACCACCGCTTCTATGGTCTATTTTCCATTTAGATTCGACAGGATTAAACCCGGCAAAATTTAACTCGCTTATCCTGCCGTTTATGCCTTTGTATATTGATTGAGAGATAGACTTCATTCTTTCACGCAAACAAAACACACCAACACCGCTAGAGTTAACCTCACCCACCATGGCATCCATTGCCATAATAGACTTAGTTCCAGCGCGACCACCCCAAGCCCCTTTTACTTTTCTGTGTTTTAATATTAAAGGCTCTAGCTTTTCTACGAGCCATATTGTTGGCTTGTCATCGGTTGGCTCCATATGCCCTATGGTTCCTTTCCACTTCCTAACGAAATGAGGAACTAATTCACCGTCAACCTTATCAACCTTATCAACTATACCGTATACGGTTTTATCTAATGCTCCCGCTTGGGATAAAATCCGAGGCTCTATAAATTCTAGCCTTTTTGCTAAGCTCCTCATGATGATTTACCGTGATCTATATGATAACTAAATCTAGCCTCTGCTGATTTTCTAGCGCAACAAGCCTCAAGAAAACTATCGAAAGATCCCAGCGTGTATCTTTCTCCATCATGGTTTATTCTTGCTGACCATTTGCCGTTATCACTTCTGGCGTGAACACCCATAATTCCAGACGTATTACTTTTTCTTAGTGTGGTGTTCTTTTGGTTTTCAGAGTTGCTAACCTGCCTTAAGTTTGAAAATCTATTATCGAACCTTTTTTTATTTATGTGATCTAATTGGTCCAAAGGCCACGCACCTGTAACGTAAACCCAAACAAGCCTGTGCTCTAGGTAATTAATTCCATGTATTTCTATATATCTATATCCACATGATTCATTACTACTTCCTGCTCGCTCTAGACCTATAAATAAACCGTTAGAAAAACACCTTCTAAACAACATCCCTTTTTTATGGTCGTAATCAAACATACACATTAACTGCTCTTGCGTTAAATCTCTTTTTTTAGCCTTCATAAATCACCTTGTCATTGGCAGTCACTAAAAAAGTAGCGGCAACAGGGTGACAACCTGCTTTCGAATGCCTTCTAGCCGCACTTAAAACTAGTTAATTAATTTCTCTAAAGCTTCTATTCTTTCAGCTAACTCCGTATTAGCCTCTATTACTGAGTTATCTTTAATAACACCCATAACCAATCCGCCCACATCTGGAGGTATTTTACCTGTGGATATGGCTTTTAAAACATCGTTAGCTTTTTGTAAGTCAGTACCGTCAGCCCTGAATTCAAAATTTATTTTATCAAGCGTGGGCTTTAGCGATGGATATGATTTAGTTATTAACTCTTTTAACAGCATTGCACTGTTTGGATCTTCAATGTTCAAGGCTCTATTGGCGATGTGCTTTATAAATGCTTTGTTCGCTTCGTCCTTAGTTGCTTTCTTTTTAAGGCCGATCATTGACTCTTCCCTTAAAACCTCTAGCAACAAGGTCTTAAAGGCTTTGCCTCTAGCTGGTAGGTTATCTCCTGCCTTTAGTGTCGTTCCTGAAGTAGCCATATCGCCCTTATTTAGCCCTTATTTACTTAAATTATATCATAAAAAAGCTCAGTATATTACTACTGAGCGAACCTCACTAACCGCTTGATTTATTTACTTTTCTTTTTGGTCGGTTTTTTCTTATTTGTCTTTACTCGATGACCTCTTGAATTAACTGGCATTAACTTGTTCCTTGTGCGTAAGTCCAGCTAGTAACTGAAACATCATCACCAACCCCAAAGGTTGTTGTGTTTAATATCATATCTGTACCGCTCGTTCCTGCTGTGCCATTTCGCTCAGGGTTTCCGACTGAGTTTTTAGCTACATAATGACCCGCTGTTCCTGCTGCTGTTGCGGTAACGTCAGCAATTACGTTTGCTGCGGCGCTTCCTGATGATGCGTTAGCGAACGCTGTTGCATTGATATTTAATGTCGCCAATACTGTTCCGGTAGGTGCGCTGTCTATAGCTGCGGCTGCTCCTGTTCTAATTTCTAAAGTGCCCCCGTTTAATAATGTATTAACGGCGTCGATTGAGGCGTTACGCCCTGCTATAGCTAATTGCATATCATTTAATCCTTATAGTGTTTGTTTTGCTTCTTACTTTAATCTTTTTTGTTGCTCTTGAGATTGTAACATTTCTGCTAACTCTTTTCACTTGAACTATATTTTTAGTGTTTATGGTTACCTTTACTGGTAACGCAATCAATGAGTTTTCCGAGAAAGACGGCCCTTGCTCTGCAATCTGCCCGGACGCATCCTTAAAAACAGACGTTAGAAGTTGACTTGTAAATGATGGTCCTTGCTCGTTTATTTCTGCACTAAAATTCTTGCTAGTGAATGCTGTTGAGCTTTCAATAAAAGACGGTCCCTGCCCTGTAATTGCTGCGCTTATATTTGTTGATGCCAATACTGACAATAAATAGCTTTCAGCAAAAGATGGCCCTTGCTCTATCATTGAGGCTTCTATTGGTAAAGCTGACAAAGTGGCACTTAAAGACTCGGTAAAAGACGGTCCTGATACTGATACCGCCGCGGCTATTTTTTGACTAGCAGATACCTGTGAGCTTTCGGAGAATGACGGGCCCTGCTCTGATATTAATAAACTCAAACCTCCGCCACCCAAATCTAACCATGCACTACCATCAGTAGGCATGTTAACACCAGTAGCATTATTACCCCCTATGGTATCCGTTAGTATTGGAGTTCCTGCTGCGTGAGATGATGCTGTGGCATCCCATTTATTAACCTTTGTTATTAGAGAAGTGTCAGTATACACACTAGCCTCTTGAATATAACCATCTAGAGGCCAGCCATTCCCACCATTACCAAAGCCTGATAATAAGAAAGTTCTTAACGCGGTAAATGGCCCCCCCTCCGGCAAGCCAACAAACTCCATAGTTTTTGAACCTGTATTGGCCTGTCTAACTATTATCGTTGAGTCTACACCTAAAACACTGGCGGAAGGTACTGATATTGAGACATTACTTCCTGCCACCTTCCACAAAAAAGCATTAGTTGAAACCCTATAGTAAAGGTAGTTGGTGTTATTCCCTCTAAAAAGTATATGTATATCTTTGCTAGTTGATAAATCAATTTTAAATTTTATTTCTATTGCGTATTCTTGAGTTGTTGTAAAGCTTAAGTCAGATGACGTTGACACGTAATCATTTACACCATCAAATTGCAGCGCCCAAGCCATTATAGTTCAACCTCTGCATCAAAATACCAAATAGAATTAATATCATTCTTTAACGCTGTGAATTCTGATGATGTATATTCGATAGCTTCCGCTAACAGGTTATATTGAATTTCTTGTGGGTTATCTGACCATTGAAGCCAAGCGTCTAGTGTTGCTTGCGGGTGAACTAATACACCTTGTTCGTTATAGCCATCAATAAGCATTCTTGATTGATCGTTAGAAAAAAGCCCCATCCAGAACGTAGGAACATTATCTTTTGTGCTTTGCGGGATTAGATTCATATCTAGCGCCAAAAAGGTGTGAGCCATTACTTAACCTTAATTGATTATTTAATCATCTTTATTTGTTAGTTATTAATCTAATCATTAACTAATTACTTGTTTTTACTATCTTTTGTTTTTCGCTAGCTTTGTCGTAAAGTTCAGCCCCTGCACTTAACAATAAAGCGCCGAGCACTACAGGAGCAATAACACGAGTTAACCACCAAAAAAGCCAGCCTTGCATTTTTCTAGCCGTCTCAATCACTGGCTTGTCATGCTCTTTGTATGATTCTATAAAAGTGTTAACCTTCTTATTCATTTCTGCCGTGTCAATTTCCATCTTTTTGCTTATCGCTTTAACATCGTATGACAACTCTTCGTGCTTTTCTTGTTGGTGCTTGTCTTTTTCGTTGCGAACAGCATTATCCTTAATAACGTCACCAATAGCCTCGGTCAGCTTGGTGATCCCGTTAGCCATATTCTCTATGGCTTTTTCAACTCTTATTAAGCGATCTTCCATCGTGTTTACTTTCGATTACTGTATGTAACCTTAATTTTATCACAGCAACACAAAATTAGCACTATTGCGCGTGATAAGCATAAAAGTATCAACGAAACGTCTGATACTGTCACCAATTCCTCTGTATGGTATAAGCGTACTGATAAAGATAATATGAGCGTATAAAGCAAGATATTCGATATTGTTGTAAACAATTGTTTCATGTGCCCCATATATCCCATCCATGCCGTAGAAGTAAGCATCGTAAGCTAGTGTAATTGACAGGATTAATATAATACCACAAGCTAACTTTTGATAAAATGTCAGAGCATTACAAGCGATTACGTAAGAGTAAATAGCAAACGTCAACAGATACAAGCTAGCTTCACTTAGTGGATCAAACAAAGCAGCATCAAACAATAAGCAAGAAAAGAAAAAGGCAGCTATAAAAGCCGCCCTTTTAGTTAAAACAGAAACCAGCACATAAGCAGTAAATAGAATACTATTTACGTTTAGGTTTAGGCTGTGTAGTACGAGAGCGCTTTCGCTTATCGCCTGAGACGTAATTAACCATTGTGATAAATCCATGATTGTAAGGGCCTTTTATTATACTACTTTTTCATGCCGATTAGGAAATAAAACGCCATCAAGCCATTAATTAACAGATTAATGTCACTTTGTAAGAACGCTGAAACATCACTGGCAAGTAACATACAGGCATCTATGTTTAATATTCTGCCGAATATAGAAGCTATTAACCAAGTGTTAGCAAGTAAGAACCACTCAATAGTAATTAATATTGCCATCATTCTCCTGGTTGGCGATTGGTGCTTGGTTGCGTTAGCATGGTCAAGTATAAACTGTGCTTGCTCTTTAGGCGTCCAATCAGTACCGGCTAGCTTATCAACTATCTTTAGTGCGCTCTCGCCCACCCCGTCAAAACCAAATATTGCTTTTATGCCTGACCATATACTCATTATTAATGCCTCTCTATGGTTAATGTAAAACTCTCGCCGCCTAGCAAATTCATTAGCTTAACGTAAGCGTTTTTACTCGACAAGCCTGCAATGTAAGTACCTTTCATGGTGTCAAGTACGCCGATAGTAGACGCAGGCAATATACAACCCTCAGTATCAAGTGTTGTATTTCCTTTGTGTATCAGTATATCAGTTCGCCCTGTTACATTGCGGATTTTATAACATGGCCCGTACTTGTTCGAGTTAGTCATTTTTACCATATACTCGCCTGCCGGAATGCAACTTATGTTTTTAGCATTCTTTAGCCATGGTAATTCCATTGTATAACAAACCATATCTTTGTCATGATACAGCTTACCCGTTGTACATAAATTATTTGAAAATGTTATCAGTTTAAGTCTTTTCATCTTCAGCCTTTCCAAGTTAGTTATTATTAACGGCAGTTTATTACCTGTTGTTAATCTTTTTATAAATCCCCCTTTCCACGGGAAAACCGTGCCAACATGTAAATCACACGCTAAACCAGTAACTTAACTAAACTGGTCTAATGTGTGAAATCGAGATTATTTCTCGTGTTCGCAGTGTTATAAAGATTTAATCCACCTCTGTAATCTTTATTTTATTTACGCACTTGGTGTTACCATGCGCTCCGCAATAACCTTCTGGCCCACATCGCACCTTTCCGCAAATTCCACTCAAATTACCTATACGCACACACCCGTGTGTTTTGCATTTATATTTTGGTGCCGTTCTCTTTTTCATAATTTCTTCCTTTGTTTCGTAAATCAACTTATAACAACCCACTCAAATCGGATTGCATAACAGTTGGTCGCCTATTCTACATGGGAGCAGGCAACCGTTTAGTGCTAGGTTATGTGTCTTTGTGTTTTTGATGAAACTCTACAAAATCCCCCCCCATTTGATTTACTATATCTTGCTCCTCAACAATAACTAAAGCCTCGTATTTATCTCTTAAGTTTAGGCACTTTTTACAAGTAACTTCGCGCCAGTGGTTAGATATTTCCTCAGAATATATATTGCATATCCCTTCTTCTGCATATTCATCATCGCTAAAGTGTGTTTTCATAATTCCCCCAGTACGTCACATAACAACTTACATCAAAGGAAAAATACAGCTTGTTCCAAGCTAAACGTATTTTCCTCTGTGCTTTAGGTTATGTGTTTTTAATCCTAGCAGATACATAGTCAATAATTCTTATGGCGGCCTTATGTCCGTTAATTATGTTTTCTTCGCAATTAGGATTGTCTTTGCTTCTATCTATGTGCCTTATCAGCGCTTCAATAATTACATTTATCGTGTGAAGCTCTTTGTCTTCTGTTTTTACTTCGTAGCTTTCTGTAACTGGTTCCATATTTCTCTCACTATTTAAAAACGAACATAACAACAAAATCAAATCTGACTTCGCTACGCTCGCAGTTTATTTAAAAGGTTATGTTGCTTTAAGTTCAGCTATCTCTCTAATGTCATTTAACGACCTAATGCCATGAGGTACGGTTTCGTTGTACCATTTATCTTCCTCAACCCAGTAAAAATCAAACGCTTGCGACTGACCACCGTTACCGTTATCAATAAAAACCTCTCTGTAATAATCACCCTTACAGTAATGTGTCGCCCCTTCTGGCGCTTCATCTAATATTTTTTGCTCTAACATCTTTCTCTCTCCTATTCAGTTCGCAACATAACAACTGCAATCAAAGGACGAAAACAGTTGGTTATTCTATCAATTTAACAGTGGCGTTGGTTTTCGCCTCTGTTGCTTAGGTTAGTTTGCTTTTGCTTGGTCTATTAGTTGCGGGTCGTCAATCAATAACCAGCACATTAATATAGCATTAAAATCATCTTTCATTAATTTACCGAACGGCTCGCCTGTCTCTTTACAAACTAAAGCTCTTTGCGCTCCGTTCTTGGTTATCACATAAGGCCATTCAGGGTGCGTAACTCCTGTGATCACATCACCAGAATAAATATACTCAACCTCAAAGCCTTTTTTATCTTTAAATAAATTAGTTATGTTATTCATTAGAACTCTAGCCTTGTTGCTCTTACCGCTTCATTGTGTAAATTCTGTCTCTTATACACATCTCCGAGCCCACGAGACTAGGCATGATCTCGT
>OJGP01000009.1_pt1 | contig 43774 bp, 38 predicted proteins | sample 1594701 | NCBI WGS metagenome assembly OJGP01 (sample SAMN05416863, study PRJEB24817) | seawater metagenome | isolation source: Sea water | place: Canada:Atlantic | collected 2013-11 | reverse complement strand
GTCGGCAGCGTCAGATGTGTATAAGAGACAGCACATAATCAGCAATAATTGGCATATTAGTTTTACCTTTCGAAGCAAGGCTACTAAGCCAATTTGCGACAAATACCGGCTCAACACTTATAGGAATTGTGACACCTAATTTCTCAAATAACTTGGGGCTCCATGGCCCTGCAGCGTTAATAACATGCTCCACTTGAATGGTATGATTAGTTAAAATAATTTCAGTGATTTTTTCACTTTTATTCTTTTTGAAACCAACCACTTCCTCACCTTCAAAAAGAGTTAGATTTGAGTTTTGAATGCCTTGATAAAGTTGCTGTCTTACATGCGTGGGATCAAGTTGTATTGCTTCGGGTTCATGATAAAAAATTTCGTCTTCATATAAATTAATAAAGTGAGGACAAATTAAATGAGCCTTATCTAAGGTTATTTTTTTAAAATCAATGGGTATCTTTTTTAGGTTTTGGCTAATAGCATCCCATTTTTGGTTAGAGCCATTTTTGCCTTTTTTTGCAATCCATAAAGCCCCAGCTCGTTCGACTTCAAGATCTATACCCCATATTTTTTTAATATTAAGCCACATATCAGTTGAAATCTTAGCTAAGTGAGCTGAAGCTTCATCGGCATTGGCAGATCTTATTAATCCTGATTGTCGCGAGGATATTCCACTACCTAAAACATTTTTTTCAATTAAGCAGATTGATTCAGGTTTGCCTCCAATTTTCTTTAAGGAGTGAGCAAGTGAAATAGCGCTTGCAGACCCAAGACAACCGCCGCCAATAACTGCTGTATGAAATTTTTTCATGGCTAATCCAAATAGGTATACAGAAAGCTAACTATGAGCTTAGCTATCTAATTTAGCAAACACTTTAAAACAGTTCAACCAGAACATGTAATAGCGACTAATCACGTAAATTAATACGAACTATAAGAAATCAATAAAGTTAAATAGTAAACAAACATTAGTGCCCAACGCTAAGGATAAGCCTGTGGCATAAAAAATTGAAAGGAAAAGTATCTAATGCCATAAACCCTAAACCCACCAAGCATCCAAGATATTAAGGTTTAAGCTACCTAAACAGCCACAGCATGTTTGCAATTATCTTTAAATGTAGAAGTTGTCACGATTCACCTTGAGCATGAACATAAGTTAGGCAGTTTTCCCAATATTTAGTGGGTGATATATTTCCCCGCTTTTCACGAGTTAATCAATGTCTGCTTTGGGCGGAAGCTGTCAGATTAGACACTATTACGTATTATCTCGATACTTCACTTTAATATTTTATATTGAGTATACAAAGTCATTTTTCATACGACGTTTAGACTCATATATAAGCCATATGAATACGGCTATTTGAACTAGAATGGGGAGCGACCCTTTAAAGATATTCTTGAGATTTTTAAAATACCTTTTTTAATATCAAGCTCATTACGCCTATAATTACCAGCGCTACGCCAAGCGCTATTTCAGGCGTGAATGGTTCAGCTAGAAGGTATACGGCTAATCCTATGGTGATAACAGGCCCTAGCATGCCCACTACGCCGGTTTGAGCTGGACCAATTCGATGTATTGCTTCTGATATCATAAAGCTTGGAATGACGGTGCTAAATATAACTAACATGAACAACCATAACCATGCGGTAGAAGTCAGGCTTACTAAAGTCCAATCGATTACTATTACACCATGTAATAAGCCAAATATGCTTGAAGAAATCATTGCTAGGCTGGTAAATACCAGACCTGTTAGTCGCTTTATCCATGGCCGACTTAATAAAACATAACAAGCATAGCTAAGCGCTGAGCCCAGAACTAAGCTCACTCCTTGAACAACATTATTATCAGTTAATTGTAGTTCTTGCCCCATAACCACCCATAATCCTGAATAGCTGGTTAGCATGGCAATGAGTAATTTGCGAGTGATAGGCTCTTTAAAGAATACTAATCCGAGTATGGCGACGAGAAATGGGTAGGTGAATAGACTTAATCGTTCTAGTTGGGCTGAAACGAGTTCTAATCCCATAAGATCAAGTAATGAAGCTAAGTAATAACCTAAAAACCCTATCAAAAAGACGCAGCCTACGGTCTTCGGACTCAGTTCAGTTTTTGTTCGATAATTCAGAGTGATGGTTAATATGACTATATAGATTGGTAAAGCTAATGCCATGCGTACTACTAAGACGGTACTAGCATCCAAGCCTTGTTGGTATAGCAGCTTTATAAAGATAGACTTAAGGGAGAATAGCAGTGTGCCTAGGATTGCTAATACAAAGCCTAGGGTGTGATTTTGAACAGGTAGTGTTGTCGACATTAGATTGCTAATGGCTTTGACTTAAATTAAAAGAAGTCAAAGCCATTAATACTTAACTAGCTTTTTGCGTAGTAGGGTTCGCTTAAGCTATGAACTGAGTCAACCAGACGTTTCATATTTTCTGGGGCAATAGTTGGGTGGATGCCATGACCTAAGTTAAACACATGGCCTGTTTCTGCTTGTCCAAAGCCTGCCAACACACTGGCCACTTCTTGTTCAACACGATCAGCAGAAGCATATAAGACACAAGGATCCATATTGCCTTGTAATGTCACTTTATCACCAACACGCTGGCGTGCAGTAGCGAGATCAGTTGTCCAATCTAAACCTATAGCATCAACACCTGTATTAGCCATTAACTCGAGCCATTGGCCGCCACCTTTAGTGAAGAGGGTTACTGGAACGATTCGACCATCAGACTCACGGGTTAAACCTGCTACAATTTTTTGCATATAAGCTAATGAGAATTCTTGATAATTCTCTGTGCTAAGTGCACCGCCCCATGTATCAAATAACATGATAGATTGTGCGCCGGCTGCAATTTGAGCATTTAAATAAGCAATAACGGAATCAGCTAATACACTCAGTAGAGCATGCATTTGCTCTGGGGCATCAAACATCATGCCTTTAACTTTAGCGAAGTCCTTACTAGAACCGCCTTCAACCATATAACATGCCAGCGTCCATGGACTGCCACTAAAGCCAATCAAGGGTACTTTACCATCCAGTTCGCGGCGCGTAAGACGAATAGCGTCCATCACATAGCCAAGGTTATCTTCCATGTCAGGAACACCTAACTTGGCGATATCAGCAGCAGATCGGATAATATTGTTAAACTTAGGACCTTCACCAGCAACAAAGTGTAAACCTAAGCCCATTGCATCGGGAATAGTCAAAATATCAGAGAAGATAATCGCCGCGTCTAAATCAAATCGACGTAGAGGTTGAAGAGTCACTTCACAAGCAAGCTCTGGTGTTGAACACAGTGTCATAAAGTCACCTGCTTTCGCACGCACTTCACGGTACTCAGGTAAATAACGTCCTGCTTGTCGCATTACCCAGACTGGTGTTTTATCAACAGGCTGACGTAAAAGGGCTCTTAAATAACGATCATTTTTTAATTCTGACACAGATGTTCCTTGTATTCGACACTTAGACTTTAAGGTAGTCTAAAATTCCTTCAGCAGCTTGACGACCTTCCCATACAGCAGTAACAACGAGATCTGAACCTCGAACCATATCACCACCGGCAAAGACTTTCTCATTAGTAGTTTGAAAAGCACACTGGCCATCAGCGGGAACAATAACGCCACCCCAGTTATTCACATCAATACCAAAATCTGCAAACCATGGCGCTGGACTTGGACGGAAACCAAAGGCAATAACAATCGCATCAGCTGGAATGACTTCTTCACTACCAGCAATGGGTTGTGGACGGCGACGACCATTTTCATCTGGTTCACCCAAAGCAGTTGTGATTACTTTAATCCCCGTTACTTTGTCATCACCAACTACTTCAATTGGTTGACGGTTCCATAAAAATTCAACACCTTCTTCTTTTGAATTATTTACTTCACGACGTGAGCCAGGCATATTTTCTTCGTCACGACGATAGGCACATTGAACGCTTTCAGCATCTTGGCGAATCGCAGTTCGGTTACAGTCCATAGCGGTATCACCACCACCTAAGACAACCACTTTTTTACCTTTAAGGTCCACATAATTATCAGGGTTTAAGTCTAATAATTGTTTATTGTTTGCAACTAAATAAGGCAATGCTTCGTAAACGCCTTGTTTATCTTCGCCCGGGAAACCACCTTTCATAGAAGTGTATGTGCCCATTCCTAGGAATACAGAATCATATTCATCAAGTAAGGTTTGGAATTGAATGTCTTCACCGATAGTGGTATTTAGTACAAACTCAACACCCATACCTTCAAGTACTTCACGGCGACGCTTTACAACTTCTTTTTCAAGTTTGAATTCAGGAATACCAAAGGTTAATAAACCACCGATTTCTTCGTGTTTATCAAACACAACAGCCTCAACACCACCACGAACCAATACATCGGCACAGCCTAAACCTGCTGGTCCAGCACCAATAATGGCGACACGTTTACCAGACGGTTTAACTTTAGATAAATCAGGGCGCCAGCCTTGAGCTAAAGCCGTATCAGTGATGTATTTTTCAACACTACCAATTGTCACTGCACCAAAACCATCATTTAGGGTACAAGCACCCTCACATAGACGATCTTGCGGACATACGCGGCCACAAATTTCTGGCAATGTATTTGTTTGATGTGCAAGTTCCGCAGCTTGTTCTATATTTCCTTCAGCGACTAGTTTTAACCAATTTGGAATGTAGTTATGTACAGGACATTTCCATTCACAATAAGGGTTGCCGCACTCTAAACAGCGATCAGATTGTTCAGCAGATGATTTTTCATCAAAGCCTTCATAGATTTCGCCAAAGTTTTTAACGCGAGTTGTTGCATCGATCTTATTAGGATCGTGGCGTTTAACATCTAGAAATTGAAACGTATTTTTTGCCATAATTTTTCTTTGCTCTATTGCTTATGCTGCTTTGCTTGCTAGTTTTAGCAAACTATCTAATGCTGCTGCTTTTGGTTTTACTAACCAGAACTGCCCCAAGCGTTGCTCTAGGGTATCGAGTAGCTGATTACCCCACGCACTATTTGTTTCACGAACATGATCTTCAATTAGTCCTTTCAAGTGAAGAGCATGCTCTGATACGTCTGCATTATTCATGCGAATTAACTCAACAAGTTCTTGGTTATAACGTTCAGAGAAAGTGTCTTCAACATCAAGTACATAAGCAAAACCACCGGTCATACCTGCACCGAAGTTCAGGCCTGTTTCACCTAATACAGCAACAACACCGCCGGTCATATATTCACAACCGTGGTCTCCTATACCTTCGATAACGGCAGTAGCACCTGAGTTACGAACAGCAAAACGTTCTCCAGCCATACCTGCAGCATAGAGTTCGCCACCAGTTGCACCATATAAACAGGTGTTACCCATAATGCTGGCTTCTTGCGTTTCAAACTGACTTTCAGGCGATGGATAAATGCTTAATTTACCTGCAGCCATGCCTTTACCAACATAGTCATTGGCATCACCTTCAAGGCGCATCTCTAGACCACCTGCATTCCACACACCAAAGCTTTGGCCTGCAGAACCTTTCAGTTGTACACGAATTGGCGCATCAGACATGCCATAGTTAGCGTGATGACGAGCAATTTCACCTGAAATACGACCACCGATTGAACGATGAATATTTCGTACATTATATTCAAAGAAACCACCGGTCTTATTGGTAATCGCTTCTTGCATATCAACAATCATTTGCTCGGCTAATTCACCTTTATCATAAGGTTCATTTTTCGGCTTAAGACAGTATTGCGGCTTATCTGCAGCAACACCGGCTGTTGATAATAATGGTGCTAAATCTAATTTACGTTGCTTGTCTGTTGTACCGGGCAAGATTTCAAGTAAGTCAGTACGTCCAATTAATTCAGCCATGCTGTTAACACCCAAAATAGCTAACCATTCTTGGGTTTCACGGGCAACAAACTGAAAGTAGTTCATTACCATTTGCGGCAAGCCAATAAAGTGGTTGCTACGCAATGTATCATTTTGTGTTGCAACACCGGTCGCACAGTTATTCAAGTGGCAGATACGTAGGAATTTACAACCTAATGCCACCATTGGGCCGGTACCAAAGGCAAAACTTTCTGCCCCTAAAATGCCCGCTTTAATGACATCTAGACCTGTTTTTAACCCACCGTCTGTTTGCAAGCGAACTTTGTCACGCAAGTCATTAGCACGTAATGCTTGATGGGTTTCACTTAAACCTAATTCCCATGGACCACCAGCATATTTTACTGATGTTAGTGGGCTAGCAGCAGTACCTCCGTCATAGCCAGAAATGGTGATTAAGTCAGCATAGGCTTTAGCAACACCGGCTGCTATCGTGCCTACACCGGCTTCAGATACCAATTTAACTGATACTAATGCGCTAGGATTCACTTGTTTCAAATCGAAGATAAGTTGAGCTAAATCCTCAATTGAATAAATATCATGATGTGGCGGTGGCGAAATTAGAGTAACACCAGGAACAGAGTGACGTAATGTTGCAATCATCTGATTGACTTTACCACCCGGTAATTGACCACCTTCACCTGGTTTTGCACCTTGGGCGACTTTGATTTGCAATACTTCTGCATTGACAAGGTAGTGTGGTGTCACACCAAAACGACCTGAAGCAACTTGCTTGATTTTAGAGACGCGTTCTGTACCAAAGCGAGCAGGATCTTCACCACCCTCACCCGAGTTAGAACGGCCGCCTAAACGATTCATTGCGGTTGCCATAGCTTCATGAGCTTCGGGTGATAAAGCACCTAATGACATGCCGGCACTATCAAAGCGTGCCAAGATATCACCAACCGGTTCAACTTCATCAAGTGTTAATGCTTTATCAGCAGGTTTAAGTGCTAATAAATCTCGCAATACCATTGCAGGACGTTCATTGACTAAGTCAGCATAGGTTTTATAGTCATCATAATTACCACCTTGAACCGCTTTTTGTAAGCTTGCAATAACATCTGGATTGTAAGCATGATATTCATTGCCATGAACATATTTTAATAAACCACCTTGGTCACGTTTTTTGCGTTGACTCCAAGCGCTATCAGCAAGTGTTTGTTGATCGGCATGAATTTCTTCAAATCCAGTACCACTGATACGGCTTGTTGTTGCAGTAAAGCACTTATCAACAACGGCTTCGTTTAAGCCAACAATTTCAAATAATTGAGCACCGCGGTAGCTGGAAATTGTTGAGATACCCATTTTCGAGATGATTTTGAATAAGCCTTTGTTGATACCTTTACGGTATCGGGCGCACACTTCAGGGCGAGTGATATCTTTAATCTCGTTGGTATTAATCATGTCATTTAAACAAGCATAAGCGAGGTATGGGTAAACCGCTGTTGCACCGTTACCAATCAATACTGCAAAGTGATGTGAGTCACGAGCAGTTGCTGTTTCTACAATGATATTAGTATTACAACGTAAACCCGCTTTTATTAAGCGCTGATGGACTGCACCTGTTGCTAATAAAACATGAACAGGCAGGCTACCTGGTCCGATATTACGATCAGTTAATACAATAAGGATTGTACCGTTTCGAGCTGCACGTTCAGCTTGCTCAACAATTGAATCAACGGCTGCTTCTAGGCCAATATCAGCTGTGTAGGCTAGTGAGATGACAGTAGATTTATAATTGAGGTCATTATCACTAAGATGTAATAACTGCTGAAAGCGACTTTCTGATAACACTGGAGAGTCAACTACAACGCGCTCAGCGTGATCTTCTGCCTCTTCAAATAAGTTATGCTCTTGTCCAAAACAAGTTTCCAATGACATGACGATATTTTCACGTAATGAATCAATGGGAGGATTAGTTACTTGGGCAAATTGTTGGCGGAAGTAGTCGAATAAAGAACGTTCTTTGTGAGACATGACAGGGAATGGTGTGTCATCACCCATTGAACCAGTCGCTTCCTGACCCGCTTCACCTAATACACGAATAACCTGGTCACGTTCTTCAAAGCTAACTTGGAATAGTTTCTCGTAACTAACAAGTTCATCACCTTCAAGTGTTGGGCCTGTTTCATCATCAGCACTATCTTCGATGCGCTTCAGATTTTTTTCAATCCATTCACGGTAAGGTTGTGCTGATTTCAATGAGTTATTAATATCATCTGGAAGTAGTAATTCACCCGTTGACGTATCAACAGCTAACATTTGTCCTGGTTTTAAGCGACCTTTAGTGACTACATCTTCAGGTTTGTATGGGTAAACACCAACTTCAGATGCAATAGTAATATGACGATCTTTGGTGATGATATAACGCGCTGGACGAAGACCATTTCGGTCAAGCGTACAAGCAGCATAACGACCATTGGTTAATACAACGCCTGCTGGGCCATCCCATGGTTCCATATGCATGGAGTTATAGTCATAAAAGGCTCTTAAGTCAGGGTCCATCGTGTTGTCATTTTGCCATGCTGCAGGCACAAGTAATCGCATTGCGCGGAACATGTTTATGCCACCAGCCATCATCGCTTCAAGCATATTATCCATACTTGAAGAATCAGAACCGGTTACGTTTACTAATGGACGAATATCATCCATATTGTCGATTAATTTTGTCGCAAATTTAGCACCACGAGCTAAAGCCCAGTTACGGTTGCCTCGAACAGTATTAATTTCGCCATTATGAGCCAAGTAACGGAAAGGTTGCGCTAACTTCCATTGTGGCCAAGTATTGGTTGAGAAACGTTGGTGGAACACACAAATAGCGGTTTCCATACGTTTGTCATTTAAGTCTTTATAGAAAGTAGGTAAATACGAAGGCATTACTAAACCTTTATACGACACTACATGAGCAGACAATGTTGGAATATAGAATGCATCATCATCTGTCACTGCTTTTTCAGCTAGACGTCGCGCAATATATAGGTGACGTTCAAATGCCGCCTCATCCATATCGCTGCCCGCATTAACAAATACTTGGCGCATGATTGGGAGCAGGGCTAAGGCCGTTTCACCACAAGCAGCTTCAGCATCAACAGGCACATCACGCCAGCCTAATACTTCAAGGCCTTGATTTGTTAATTGTTCAGAGACAACCGCTTGGTTTACAGTTGCTTTAGCATCATCTTGCGATAGGAAAACCATACCAACGGCATAATTATCAGCTAAAGAAAAACCAAGTTCGTCGGCAATGGCACGAAAAAAACCATCTGGTTTTTTCATCAATAAGCCACAACCATCACCGGTTTTACCGTCAGCACCAATAGCACCACGATGCGTTAGATTACCTAATGCTTCGATTGCTGTTTCGACTAACCAATGGCTAGGCTTTCCGTCCATCTGTGCGATGAGACCGAAGCCACAATTGTCTTTTTCAAATTCAGGTCTATAGAGACCTTGTTCTAATTCTGTTGGCTGACCCACGTCGCGTACCTTCAATTGATTCTGTTTCAAATCTCAGTAAGTAATACGATACTGAGGGATTGCCGTCTAGCAAGAGACGAAATTCTGGATCCAACATTATATCTTGTATATAACTTTGCTTCAATCATAGACTGCATCACCTATGCGATTTAGCATTATCAATATGATTCTGGTATGATCATGTGTTCGCAAGCACATCGATATAACGTTTTTTTTGGGTGAATTATCCAGAATAAACATAATTTAAGTGGGAGCCTATGGTTAGTTTAGAAACACCAGTATGTGATTTTGACTTGCCGGCAATAGATTTTTCTTTGCCTGGTACAGATGGCAAGATCTGGACGCTAGATGATTGTCGTGGTGAAAATGGTCTGTTGATCATGTTTATCTGCAATCACTGTCCTTATGTAAAAGCTATTCTAAACCGACTTGTTCGTGATGCCAGCGAATTAAAACAAATAGGTATCAATAGTGTCGCAATTATGTCTAATGATGTTGCCGACTACGAAGAAGACTCCTTTGACAATATGAAAAAAATTGCTCAAGACAACAGTTTTTCTTTCCCCTATCTATTTGATGAAACACAACAAACTGCCCAAGCATTCGGTGCAGTGTGTACCCCCGATTTCTTTGGTTATAACAAAGATCTACAATTGCAGTATCGCGGTCGTTTAGACGCAAGTCGAAAAGAAGCTGCAGCAACGGATGCACGACGAGATTTATTTGAAGCAATGAAACAGGTTGCTGAGACAGGTCGTGGTCCACAACAACAAATACCTAGTATGGGTTGCTCGATCAAATGGCGAGCAGCTTAATTTTTTTGAACAGGAGAATGTAAATAATGGCTACACGTAGACATTTAGCAAACGCCATCCGTGCTTTAACTATGGATGCAGTGCAAAAAGCAAAATCTGGTCACCCAGGCGCACCTATGGGTATGGCGGATATCGCTGAAGTATTGTGGAATGACCACATGAATCACAACCCAACGAACCCTGAATGGGCTGATCGCGATCGTTTTATCTTATCTAACGGTCACGGTTCTATGTTGATTTACTCATTGTTGCATTTGTCAGGTTATGACTTGCCAATGTCTTCATTATCATCTTTCCGTCAGCTTCATTCGCAATGTGCGGGCCACCCTGAATACGGTTATGCACCTGGTATTGAAACAACAACCGGTCCTTTAGGCCAAGGTATCACCAACGCAGTAGGTTTTGCGATGGCTGAAAAATTAATGGCTGACCAATTTAACAAACCAGGCCATGACATCGTTGACCATAATACATACGTATTCTTGGGCGATGGTTGTTTGATGGAAGGTATCTCTCATGAAGCAGCAGCACTTGCTGGTACATGGGGTCTAGGTAAATTAGTTGCATTCTGGGATGACAACAATATTTCTATCGATGGTCACATTGATGGCTGGTACACAGATGACACTGTTAAGCGTTTTGAAGCTTACGGCTGGCATGTAGTATCTGTTGATGGTCATGATGCTGATGCAATTACTGCTGCGGTTAATGAAGCTAAGTCTGTTACAGACAAGCCTTCAATGATTTGCTGTAAAACAATCATCGGCTTTGGTTCACCAAATAAATCTGGTAGCCATGACTGTCATGGTGCTGCATTAGGTGACGAAGAAGTTGCATTAGTTCGTAAAGAATTAAACTGGGACGCTGCACCATTTGAAGTTCCTGCTGATGTGTATGAAGGTTGGGATGCTAAAGCTTCTGGCGCTTCTAAAGAAGCAGCTTGGAATGCTAAATTTGAAGCTTATTCTGCTGAATTCCCTGAATTAGCGGCTGAGTTTACTCGTCGTAACTCAGATGAATTACCTGCTAACTGGAAAGAAGCAACAGATGCATTCATTGCAGAAACTAATGAAGCGGGTGCTACATTAGCGTCTCGTCAAGCATCACAAAAAACAATTGCTGCTTTAGCACCTTTATTACCTGAATTCTTAGGTGGTAGTGCTGATTTAACCGGTTCTAACTTAACAAGCTGTGATAGCTTTAAGCATGTATCGGGTAAAGAGCCAGGTAACTACATTTCTTACGGTGTGCGTGAGTTTGGTATGTACGCAATCATGAATGGTATGGCACTACACGGTGGTTTAATCCCATTCGGTGGCACATTCCACATGTTCTCTGATTATGCAAAATCTGCTTTCCGCATGGCTGCATTGATGAAAATCCGTACTATCGCAGTATTGACACATGACTCTATCGGTCAAGGTGAAGATGGTCCAACTCATCAACCAATCGAAAACACATCTGCAATGCGTTATATCCCTAATATGGATGTATGGCGCCCTTCAGATTCTGTTGAAGTTGCGATTGCATGGACATCTGCGGTTGAACGTAAAGATGGTCCATCAAGCTTAGTATTTAGTCGTCAAGGTATTGTTGGTCGCACACATGATACTGCTGATTTCGAAGGCATGCGTAAAGGTGCTTACGTTTTAGTTGAAGCTAAAGGTACTGCAGACGTAATCATTATCGCTACAGGTAGTGAAGTTGATTTAGCGGTTAAAGCTCAAGCTGAATTAGCGGCTGACGGTGTTAACGCGCGCGTTGTTTCTATGCCATCTACTAATGTGTTTGATCGTCAAGACCAAGCATACAAAGATAGCATCTTAACGCCAGGCGTTAAACGTGTTGCGGTTGAAGCCGGTGTGACTGACTTCTGGCGTAAATATGTAGGCCTAGAAGGCGGCGTTGTTGGTATCGATACATTTGGTGAGTCTGCACCAGGTGGCGTATTGATGGAACACTTCGGCTTTACAGTTGAAAACGTTGTTAAAGTAGTAAAAGCAACACTATAAGTCTAGCTTAAACAGTATGACTATTAGTTAAAATTAATGGCGAGTGTGCGAAAGCACACTCGCCTTTATTTTTTTAAATATTATGAAATGATGGCATCGTTTTGTAATAGAGAAACAGCCCTGAAATTTGCTGGTAGAGACATAAGAATATCTTATGTATTCCATCACTAAATTTGAGTATTGTTTATGGTATAAATCACCTACACTTCGTGTTGGTGATCTTTATTCACTCCACTATAAGTGACTTATGCAAATTAAATAAGAAGGAACGATAGAATGACAATTAAAGTTGGTATTAATGGTTTTGGGCGTATCGGTCGTATGGCATTTCGTGCTGCGGCAAAAGATTTCACAAATATTGAAATAGTAGCAATTAATGATCTTCTTGATCCTGAATATCTTGCTTACATGTTAAAACATGATTCTGTTCATGGTTTATTTGACGGTGAAGTATCAGTTGTTGACGGTAACTTAGTTGTTGACGGTAAAACTATTCGCATTACAGCGGAACGTAATCCTGCTGATTTAAAATGGGATGAAGTAAACGCTGACTTAATTTTAGAATGTACGGGTTTTTTCTTAACAAAAGAATCTTGCCAGGCACATTTGGATGCTGGCGCTAAAAAAGTCGTTCAATCAGCACCTTCTAAAGATGACACGCCAATGTTTGTATTTGGTGTGAATGATGATGAATATAAAGGTGAAGCAATTGTCTCTGCTGCATCTTGTACAACAAACTGTTTAGCTCCAATGGCTAAAGTAGTTAATGATAATTTTGGTATTAAACGTGGTCTGATGACCACAGTACATGCGGCAACTGCAACACAAAAAACAGTGGATGGCCCATCACTAAAAGATTGGCGTGGTGGTCGAGGTATTTTAGAAAACATCATCCCATCTTCAACGGGTGCAGCTAAAGCGGTAGGAATTGTTTTGCCAGAATTGAATGGTAAATTAACCGGTATGGCTTTCCGCGTACCAACATCTGATGTATCAGTGGTTGATTTAACTGTTGAGCTAAAGAAAGAAGCGTCTTACGATGACATCTGTGCTGCAATGAAATCGGCATCAGAGCAAGGTTCATTAAAAGGTGTATTAGGTTATACCGAAGATAAAGTAGTTTCTACTGATTTCCGTGGTAACACAGCACCATCAACATTCGATGCCGGCGCTGGTATTGCACTTGATAGTACATTTGTGAAGTTAGTAGCATGGTATGACAATGAATATGGTTACACATGTAATATGATGCGTTTAGTTGAGCTGGTTGGTAAATAAACAAGCTCGTCACGCGATGTGATTTTAAAAGGCTTCTTCATGAAATGAGGGAGCCTTTTTTATTTTTATCACATATTGTCGAGCGCTATAATCAAACTGTAAAAATAAAAAACATAAATTCGAAAAAGGAAAACTTAGATGTCTGTAATTAATATGACTGATGTAGATTTATCTGGAAAACGAGTGCTAATCCGTCAAGATTTAAATGTACCGTTAAAAGCGGGTGTTGTAGCTGATGGCACACGTATCCATGCTTCTTTGCCAACGATCAAAAAGGCGATAGAGGCTGGAGCAAAAGTGATGTTAATGTCTCACTTAGGCAGACCGACAGAGGGTCAATACGAAAATAAATACTCTTTAGCCCCAGTAGCAAATTATTTATCAGCTTTGCTTGGTCAGCCTGTCCGTCTTGAACAGAATTGGTTAGAACCAGACTTTATTCCAGTAGAAGAGGGTGAAGTTGTATTGTGTGAAAATGTTCGTTTCAATATTGGCGAAAAAGAAAATGATGATGCTTTATCACAACGCATGGCAGCATTATGTGACGTGTATGTAATGGATGCATTTGGTACAGCGCATAGAGCGCAAGCTTCAACACATGGCGTAGCAAAATTTGCTCCTATTGCCTGTGCAGGACCTTTATTATCGGGTGAACTAGAAGCATTAGGTAAGGCGCTTGATAACCCTGCTCGACCAATGGTGGCAATTGTTGGTGGGTCTAAAGTGTCAACCAAACTAACCGTGCTTGAGTCACTATCAAAAATTGTAGATCAACTTATTGTGGGTGGCGGTATTGCCAATACTTTTATTGCTGCAGCAGGCAATAATGTGGGTAAATCATTGTATGAACCAGATTTAATTGATACCTGCAAGGCATTGACGGCAGATGCGCAAGCACGTGGTGGTGACATTCCTGTTCCGGGCGATGTCGTCTGCGGTAAAGAGTTTTCAGAGACTGCGGTAGCGACGTTGAAATCAGCAACAGAGGTCGAAGATGACGATATGATTTTTGACATTGGACCAAAATCAGCAGAAGAGTTAACTGAGATCCTTAAAAATGCAGGTACGATTGTTTGGAATGGCCCTGTCGGTGTATTTGAATTTAATCAATTTGGTGAGGGCACCAAAGAGATTGCGATGGCGATAGCAGAGTCAAACGCTTTTTCAATTGCAGGGGGCGGTGATACGCTTGCAGCAGTAGCAAAATATAATATAAGTGACGATGTCTCTTATATCTCAACAGGTGGGGGTGCCTTTTTAGAGTTTTTAGAAGGCAAAAAATTGCCTGCTGTAGAAATACTTGAACAACGGGCACAATCTTAGCAAACGGAGTATAGATCTTTGATCGTCAGAAGAAGAACGAAAATTGTTGCAACATTAGGCCCGTCAACAAATTCACCAGAAGCATTAGATGCCATAATTAATGCTGGAGTAGATGTGGTTCGTTTGAATTTTTCTCATGGCAATCCTGCGGAACATCTTGAGCTTGCTGAAGCTGTTCGAAACCGCGCAAGTGCATACGGGCGACAAGTAGGTGTTCTCGCAGATATGCAAGGGCCAAAAATTCGTATTGCTCGGTTTACTACGGGTAAAGTGTTTCTTGAAGACGATGCTGAGTTTATTCTAGATGCCGCCTTAGGTTCAGATGAGGGTGATTCTGAACAGGTAGGTATTGATTATAAGCAATTACCGCATGATGTTAAGCGTGGTGATACCTTATTACTTGATGATGGCCGAATTGTTTTTTGGGTCAAACGAATTGAAGATCAGCGTATTGTTTGTCGAGTTGTTGTTGGTGGCGAATTATCCAATAATAAAGGTATTAATCGTCAAGGCGGTGGTTTATCGGCAGCTGCATTAACAGAAAAAGATAAAGCTGACATTATTATTGCTGCAAAAATGCAGGCTGATTATGTTGCTATATCATTTCCTCGTTCAGCTGCTGATATTAACTTAGCCCGCCAGTTATTGCGTGAAGCGGGCGGCCGAGGCGGAATTATAGCTAAGATTGAGCGTGCAGAAGCGCTTGAGGTTATTGATGAAATTATTCTTGCCTCAGACGGCGTCATGGTTGCTCGTGGCGATCTTGGCGTTGAGGTGGGTGATGCTGCACTACCACCCATTCAAAAACGCATTATTCAACATGCTCGACGATTGAACCGAGTCGTTATTACAGCCACACAGATGATGGAGTCAATGATTACCAATGCGATTCCAACGCGTGCTGAAGTGTTTGATATTGCGAATGCGGTGCTTGATGGCACTGATGCAGTGATGTTGTCAGGTGAAACGGCTGTGGGTAAGCACCCTGTTAAAGTGATTGAAGCTGTAGATCGTATTTGTTTGGAAGCTGAGCAGCAGCGTGAGATTCGTGTGTCACGTCACCGTATGGATTCAAAATTTGAGAAGATGGATGAAGCAATAGCGATGGGGGCTATGTATATGGCTAATCACGTAGATGTGAAAGCTATTGCTGCACTAACGGAAACGGGGGCAACACCATTATGGATGTCACGTATTAGTTCTGGGATCCCTATTTTTGCATTAACGCCCCATGCTGAGACGTGTCAGAAAGTAACGCTATATCGTGGCGTTTACCCTGTTAGTTTTATAGTTGATCATGATGACCATGCTTCCTTGAATAAAGAAGCTATTGATGAATTGCAAAGAAGAGGCGTAGTTCGTGAGGGTGATCTAGTGATTATTACCACAGGTGATCATGAGGTGAAGGGTAGTACGAATGCATTGAAGTTAGTGCGTGTTGGTGAAATGGAGGAACCTAAGCAGAATTAGTTTTCACGATGTAGGCGCGAGATGGTTCACTCTTAAATATAGATAACTGTTGGATAATGTTGTGAAACATCAGTTTACAATCTCTGTCCAGCGAGATTGGTTAAAAATTATAAGTAGCGATGATGACTATACTAGGCCCTTGCTAGCGCAGCTTACCTAAGTAAGCTTAAAGTAGTCTGTCTAGTGGAAATGGTTGAACCTTATGTCTTCAGGCAAGTTATCTATAGTATTTAATTAGGCTATCGTGTGAGTTGTTAAAAGCTTAGATAAGGCCAACTTTCCTTGGTGAAGCAATCTTTAATAAGCAATGTTACGTAATAAGGTAAACTATGCCATTTGATTTGATTGAGAAAATATCGTGCAGCAGTTATTAATTATCGCTGGTGGTGGTGCTTTAGGCGCTGTCCTTCGATTTGAAGTATCAGCATATATTTATCGATTATTAGGCCGTGACTTTCCCTATGGTACCTTAGCCGTTAACGTTCTAGGGTCTCTATTGATGGGGATTTTTTTCATCCTAATTATTGAGCGAGGCATGCTGTCATCAGAGTGGCGCAGTGCTATTATCGTTGGTTTTTTAGGTGCATTTACCACCTTTTCAACGTTCTCGATGGAAACGCTAACCTTGATAGAGTCGGGAGAGATAAACCGCGCATTATTAAATATAGTGCTAAGTGTTGTTATCTGCCTTGGAGCAACATGGATTGGGTTGGTAATTGGAAGGCAAATTTAATATGCATGAGATAACAATGGTACGGATCTACCTTTCTGAAGGACGAGATCATTACGAGCGAGTAGTTAATTGGCTATACGAAGATAATCGTGTTCAGGGCGTATCGGTCTTTAGAGCCATAGAAGGCTTTGGGGATGCGAGAAACATACAAACATCATCATTGATGGACCTATCGTTGGAGTTGCCCGTCGTTATTGAATTTTTTGACAGGCCTGATGTCATATCGCAGGTACTCGAACAAGTACAGTCAATGGTAAAAACAGACCACATTATTAGTTGGTCTGCACAATCTGGAATTTAACATGTTAGACCCAAAATTATTAAGAAATGAACCTGAAAAAGCAGCTGAATTATTGGCTCGTCGTGGCTATAAACTAGATATTGTTAAGTTAGCAGCACTAGAAGATGAGCGTAAACAAGCCCAGCTTGATGCGCAAAGCCTGCAAACAGAACGTAATAGTCGCTCAAAAATGATTGGTAAGGCAAAAGCATCAGGTGAAGATATTGCCCCATTACTGGCTGAAATAGCGGATTTAGGGGCTAAACATAAAGCAGCAGAAACTCGCCTTGCTGAGGTATTGCAAACGCTCACTGATATTGCGATGGGATTACCTAATATTCCTCAAGATGATGTGCCTGCGGGCAAGAGTGAAGACGATAACCAAGAAATTTTGCTTTGGGGCGAACCAAAAGCATTCAATTTTGAGCCTAAAGATCATGTTGAGTTGGGTGAGAATCTTGATGGAATGGATTTCGAGACAGCGGCTAAAATTAGTCAGGCTCGGTTTGTAATGCTAAAAGGTCCGTTAGCAAAATTACAACGTGCATTGACGCAATTTATGCTTGATCAGCATACAGAGCAGCATGGGTATACTGAAACTTATGTGCCGTATTTAGTAAATGCTGACTCTTTGCGTGGTACAGGTCAGTTACCTAAATTTGCTGAAGATTTATTTTCTGTTGATGATGCTGGATTGTATTTAATTCCAACTGCAGAAGTACCTGTAACCAATATTGTAAGAGACACAATCTCAACGGACAAACAATTACCGTTGAAGTTTGTGGCGCATACACCGTGCTTTAGAAGTGAAGCAGGTTCACATGGACGTGATGTGCGGGGCTTGATTCGTCAGCATCAATTTGAAAAAGTTGAATTAGTACAAATCGTTCGTCCACAAGATTCAGATGATGCTCATGAAGCGTTGACAGAACATGCAGAAACTATCTTGAAAATGTTAGAATTACCCTACCGTAAAGTATTATTATGTATCGGTGATTTAGGCTTCTCATCAAGCAAAACCTATGATTTGGAAGTGTGGTTACCAAGCCAGAAAACATACCGTGAGATTTCATCTTGTAGTAATTTCCAAGATTTCCAAGCGCGCCGATTACAAGCTCGCTGGCGTAACCCTGAAACAGGCAAACCTGAGTTAGTGCATACCATTAATGGTTCGGGCCTGGCAGTTGGGCGTACTTTGTTAGCGGTGATGGAAAATCATCAAGATGAGCAAGGGCGCATACATATTCCCGAAGCACTTCGCCCCTATATGGGTGGACAGGAAGTGATCGGTGGATGAGTTCAGTCTAGTCCAGAAGATTATAATTTGGGCATTGCCGGTAATCTTAGCTATCACAGTGCATGAAGTGGCGCATGGTTGGGCAGCTTTACAATTAGGCGACCGTACTGCCCAAATGATGGGCCGTTTAACACTAAACCCTATTAAGCATATTGATCCTTTGGGCACCTTAGTGCTCCCTGGGCTTATGTTGATGATGACGGGCATGATGTTTGGTTGGGCAAAACCTGTTCCCGTCACCTATCAAAATTTGCGGAATCCAAAATCAGATATGGCTTGGGTTGCCTTGGCAGGGCCGGTGGCAAACTTAACAATGGCAGCAATCTGGGCGATGATCATTAAAGTAGGTATTATGCTTGTTCAGTCTGACGTCGCTATTGGTGCTCCAATGGTCTATATGGCCGTTGCTGGGGTATTAATAAATACCATGATGATGATATTTAATTTATTGCCTTTGCCTCCATTGGATGGCGGCCGTGTTTTGGCCAGTTTATTACCCGGACCATTAGCGTGGAAGCTTGAGAAGATTGAGCCTTACGGTATTTTTATTCTAGTGGGACTGTTGTATTTAGGATTAGGTAGCATGGTACTTTGGCCGCTAATTAATATCTTTTTTATATTATTAGGTGCTTTATTTCACCTTCCCCCAGAAATATTTTTAATTCTTTAATTAATTCAGTTAAAAGAGAAGCAGGAGAACACATTGGATACGGTATCACTACAATCCCGTCGAATCGTTTCAGGCATGCGTCCAACAGGACAACTTCACCTTGGGCATTATCATGGTGTATTAAAAAACTGGATTAAGCTTCAGCACGAATTTGACTGTTTCTTTTTTGTGGCGGATTGGCATGCGCTAACAACGCACTACGAAGATAGTCAAATCATTGAAGAAAGTGTATGGGAAATGGTCATAGACTGGATTGCTGCAGGGATTGAACCTTCTGCGGTGTCACTATTTTTACAGTCGAAAGTACCTGAGCATGCAGAGTTACATTTATTATTGTCTATGATAACGCCTGTTTCTTGGCTTGAACGCGTACCAACTTATAAAGATCAGCAAGAAAAATTAAAAGAAAAAGACTTGGCAACCTACGGTTTCTTAGGTTATCCCTTACTGCAAAGTGCTGATATTTTAATTTATCGAGCAGGCCAAGTACCAGTAGGTGAAGATCAATTATCTCATGTGGAATTGACTCGTGAAGTGGCACGTCGCTTTAATCATATTTATGGCCGTGAAAAAGACTTTGAAGAAAAAGCGGAAGCAGCTATTAAGAAAATGGGCAAGAAAAATGCGAAGTTATATTCAAACTTACGTAAGGCCTACACTGAACAAGGCGATGCCGATGCTCTAGAAACAGCACGTGAATTATTAAAAGGCCAGCAGAACTTAGCTTTAGGTGATAGTGAACGCTTATTTGGTTATCTTGAAGGCGGCGGTAAGGTTATTTTGCCAGAACCACAAGCTTTATTAACGCCGGCGTCAAAAATGCCTGGTTTAGATGGGCAAAAAATGTCTAAGTCATATGGCAATACAATTTCTTTGCGTGAGCCTGAACAAGCGATCGCTGAAAAAATTAAAAAGATGCCGACCGATACCAATCGTGTTCGTCGAACAGATCCGGGTGACCCTGACAAATGCCCAGTTTGGCAATTACATGAAGTTTATTCTGATGATGCCCAAAAACAATGGGTGCAAGAAGGCTGTCGTACTGCAGGAATTGGCTGCCTAGATTGCAAAGGACCATTGATTGATTCTGTGTGTGCCGAGCTAAAACCAATTCGTCAACGTGCTGAAGATTTAAGTGCGCATCCTGAAGATGTACGTCGTATTATCGAAGATGGTAATGAAGCAGCGCGTGAAGTAGCACGTGATACCTTAGATGAAGTGCGTGCAGCAATGGGCTTAAGTTACAAATAGTAGAAATAATAGACGAGAGGAAATCTGAGTACTCTAAGTCAAAACAATGTCGGGAGACAATAGAAATGAGTGAACGAATTCAAAAAGTATTAGCACGAGCAGGTTATGGTTCGCGCCGTGGCCTTGAAACAATGATCAAAGATGGCAAAGTATCTGTAAATGGTGCTATTGCTGAGTTAGGCGATCAAATAAAAATTGATGATGTGGTTAAACTAGAAGGCCGCGCCCTGTCCAATAAACGTTTATGGCAACAGTCGGCACAACAAGTAATTTTGTATAACAAGCCTGTCGGCGAAGTGTGTACACGCAAAGATCCTGAAGGTCGACGTACCATCTATCAATCACTGCCTTCACCTGAACAAGGTCGTTGGGTCAGCGTTGGTCGTTTAGATATTAATACCAGTGGTTTAATTATTTTGACTACTGATGGAGAGTTAGCTAATACCTTAATGCACCCATCAAACGAAATGGATCGTGAATATGCGGTTCGAGTTTTAGGTGATGTGACGTCAGAAATGATGCAAACACTGCGTGATGGTGTTGAACTAGAAGATGGTAAAGCTCAATTTGCTGATATTCAACCTGCTGGTGGTGAAGGAGCCAATAGTTGGTTCCATGTGGTAATTCAAGAAGGACGGAACCGAGAAGTACGTCGTCTATGGGAAAGCCAAGGCGTACAAGTGAGTCGCTTAATGCGTGTACGTTACGGACCGGTCATTATTCCTAAGCAGCTTAAAATGGGTAAGTGGATGATGTTGGAAGGTGGTGATCTTGAGATGTTATATGAAGAGGTTGGTTTGGCACTAAACGTGGAAGAAAAGAAAGGTCGCGCTCAACGTGAGAAGAAATTAAGACCGCTTGAAACTTCAGAATCAAAAGCACGCCAAAAATCAGGCAACAAGCCTAAATCAACACGAAGTACTAGTCGAGTACGTGGTCGTTAGTCAATTGTGTAAATTTAGAAACAAAAAAGGCCGGTTATTTAACCGGCCTTTTTATTAGATGATTTTAAATTCTAGTTATCTTTACTAATTGGTTTGTCAGCACATTTAGTCTGATTTCGACCTGATTTTTTAGCTTGGTATAAAGCATGGTCAGCTCGGTCAAATAATGTACTTTCATTTTCACCGCGGGCTAACTGAGCAATACCAAGGCTAATAGTAAATCCAAAGGTACGTTGACTGTCATTACAGCTAAGTTGTGAAACGGCTACACGAAGACGTTCAGCTACTAAGTGTGCAGAATCAGAATCTGTATTGCTTAAGATTAAAGTAAACTCTTCACCGCCATAGCGGAAAGCAATATCACTATTACGCATTGTATCAGTGATTGATTTTGATAGTATTTGTAGTGCTAGGTCACCACTGCTATGGCCATAAGTATCATTCACTGCTTTAAAATGATCGATATCAAGAACCAAAAGTGACATCGGTGTATGTTGGCGGTTAGCCAAATCAATTTCACGTTTTAAGCTAGCATCGAAAGCGGCACGGTTATTTAAACCTGTAAGGCTATCTTGTAATGCGGCTGATTGTGCTTGACGAAATAACAGACTGTTTCTAACTGGGTAAATAAGTTTGCATAATAGATCTTCAAATAACAGTGTATCGTCATTAGTGAATTTTCTACGACGAGTTAATGTTATTTCGCCTAACCAAGTACCATTTATTTCTAAGCGGTAATTGCAAGTATGATGGCTGCGACGGCCAATTTGAATATCGCAATGCACACCTTGATGTTGGTAAAGCATGCCGTCATAAGATAGTACCTTACTGACTTCTTTGTGAAATAAACTAATGATAGTCTCGAGATCTAGTGATATCTGCAATACCGCAGGAAGACGAGCTGCCACATCTTCAGCACTTTCGAAATCGTGTTGAGGTGAGGCAACATCAATTGCACGGCCATGTTGACCTACTAAAGAAAGTTTAGTTGTTTCTGGTTGTAATGGCTGTTCCATGATGTCCACCTTGAATATCTAGTTTGTTGACTAGATATAAGCTAGAACTATGCCAAGTATATTATTTACTTATTAAACAGATAGTTATATTGTTTTGATGGTTTTTTGACAGCGAACTTATTGTGCCTTTATGAGTTCACCCGTTTTCTTGACACTGTCTTCACCCATTAAATATAAATAGGCTGGTACAACATCATCTGCAGAGGGTAAAGCACTTGGATCTATTGCTGGAAATGCACGAGAAAATAGCTCTGTTCTAACTGTGCCGGGATCAATACAGTTAACTCTCACCTTTGCTTCAGTTTCTAATTCATCTGCCAATTGTTTACTAAGTGATTCTATGCCCGATTTGCTTAGCCCGTATGCTGACCAATAAGCGGAATCTTTATGATGATCTGTAGTAAAAATAATTGAAGCAGACTGCTGCTTTTGCAATAAGTTTAAACATGCGCGCGTTAATAAATAGGGTGCGGTGAGGTTGATGTGCAGTGTTTCTAACCATGTTTGCGTATCTTGATGTGTGACAGGTGCTAATTGCCCTAACGATGCGGCGCAGTGAACTAAGCCATCAAGACGGCCAAAGTTATCTTGGACTGTGTTGGCAAGTGTATCGTAATCTTCAACACTTGCACCTTGTAAATCCAGAGGGTAAATAGCTGGCTGAGCTGCTCCACTAGCAACAATCTCATCATAAACTTGTTCCAGTGCAGGAATACTTTTATCTAATAAAATCACTGTTGCACCATGATTGGCGTAAGTTTTCGCGACAGCTGCACCGATGCCATTGCCTGCCCCTGTGATAATAATGACAGTGTCTTTCAGAAGAGTAGCTGTTGAAGTATATTTCATGAATTACTTAATTTACGTTCTTTAATAAAAATGGGAATGGTATTGTTTGGCGTTAAGTATACCAGTAAGTATCGACCAATTTTTAATTGGAGGTATGCTCTAATATTAGTTTTGCACACTGTTCACCATTACGAATAGCACCTTCTAATGTGGCAGGATAACCATTAGCGACATAGTCACCGGCTAACCATAAACCTGAAACATCGGTACGCGCATTAGGACGTTGTTCTTCAATATTAACAGTACTGGCAAATGTGGCCCGTTTTTCACGAATAATCAGGCTATCGATTGGGGTAGCTGCTAGTTCGGGGCACATTTGACGAAGTTCTTGGCTAAGGAGTTGACCTAGTTCGCTATTAGTCATTGTTTCATGTTGGCCTGGGCCACTTATAACAATCGCCATTAATCCTGGAGTTTGCTCGCTGCGATCAAATACCCATTGGCTTACCGTTCCGGTTAAACCTAATATAGGCTTTGAAAGTCGAGTATCTACTGGGTATTGAAGATAGGCGGTACAAATAGGGTAATCAAGAGGTTTATTTATGGCGATATGATCAGCAACTAGATCAATACTATGAGCCGGACTACAAGCAACAATAATATTGTTATCGCGTAATATTGAATCATCTTGAAGCTGAACGCCAGTTACTTTATTGTCATCGATTAATAGCTGTTTGGCACGTGATTGTAGACTTATTGTGCCACCATTTTGTTCAATATACTTTGCTGCGTATCTTGGAAATAAGTCTCCAAGAGGGCATGTGGGAATTAGTGAATCTGCTGCTGATTTTCCTGCACCTAAACTATCTTGTAATACTGTAGCAAGTAGGTGAGCCGAAGCCTCTTTAATGGGTGTATTTAATGTTGCTAAGCATAATGGCTCCCATAATTGTTTGACCAAGCGAACAGGTTGATTAGTTAGGAGCAACCATTCACTTACGGATATATCATTATTTTTTAGTACTTTAGGAATAGAGTTTTGTAATTTATAAATTTTATATAAACCATTTACGCCTGTACTTTTAACAATATTCCAAGCTAAAGAAGCGGGCCAAGGTAGCCATGCATGCTGTGCAGATAAGTGGAGTGATGGGTGCTGAGTATCATGAAGTTCAATATCTATTGATTGACGATGGAATGCCGAGTGAATATCGACGCCTATCAATTTCATCATTGCTAGCATTTGTGTATAGGCGCCAATCATTAAGTGCTGACCATTATCTACGACTGATTGTTGCCATTGGACATTGCGAGCACGGCCGCCTAATTGTTTGGCAGATTCGATGAGGTGAACATGGTGCCCTTGTTGAGATAAGCTGACTGCAGCAGCAAGTCCGCTCCACCCGCCGCCGATAATAAGGGTGCTGTTTCCTTGGTCTGTGGTGTGCTTAGTCGTCAATGTAATTAGCTTTTATGTTTTTTTTCACGCCGTGCAGTACGCCAAGCAATCCATAGTTTTCTAATAGGCGTTAATGAAACACGGTGTTGCATAACTTGAAAATTATCTTTTACGATTTCATCCAATGTCGCTTCGTATATTGCTGCCATGATTAAACCTGTACGTTGGGAGTAGCGATCCTCAGTAGGTAAGGCTTCCATTGCAAGGCGATAGTATTCTTTAGCGCGGCTGGTTTGAAACTCTAGCAGTGCAATTAATTCGGGGCTAGATTTTAGAGCAAGAATATCATCTGATTTGATATTAAATTTTTGAAGTTCATCTTGCGGAAGGTAAATTCGGCCACGTTCAGCATCTTCTCGCACATCACGAATAATATTAGTTAATTGCAATGCCATACCGAGATTTTCAGCATATTTAAGTGTTTTTCGGTTCTTATAGCCGAATATTTCAACTGATAATAAACCAACGACACTTGCAGCGCGGTGACAATATAAGGCTAGATGTTTGAATTCAGGGTAGCTGAATTGATCCAGGTCCATTGCCATGCCATCAATGATTTCTGTGAAATATTCTTCATGAAGATCAAAGTTTTTTAACGCGCTTTCTAAGGCTTTACCAACGGGGTGAGTAGCCTCACCTTTAAAAGTACGTTGAATTTCTTGTTGCCACCACTCTAGTTTTGCACGAGCGATATCAGTGTCGACTATTTCATCAACTGTATCGTCTACTTCACGACAAAAGGCATATAAAGCAATGATTGCTTGGCGCTGAATGGGAGGGAGAAAGCGAAAGCTATAATAAAAACTGGAGCCGCTTTTGGCTGCTTTATCTTGGCAATACTCATCGGGCGTCATTGTTGCAATCTCTCTACGACTGTATCGTTTTGTAAATGAGATGTAATAATTTCATCAATATCTGCTTCAGTTTGATATTGATACCATGTTCCCTCAGGATAAATCACTAATATTGGTCCTAAGCCACAACGGCTTAAACAACCTGCATTATTAATACGTATTTGTTTTAGTTTTAAATCTTTTACGCGTTGTTTAGCATAAGCGCGTAAGTCACTGGCATGATGTTGTTCGCAGCATGCTGTGCCTTCAGTTCTTTCATGAGTACAAAAAAACACGTGGTATTTATAGAGTTGAGTCATCAGTTTTAGAGTAAGTTATGTTATCAATAAGTACGATTTATGGAGAAGTCAGCTAAGCTAATAAGAGCTGTTTTATATTTTGACTCATCAATGATATTTAAGCTTTGTTTAGCATGCTCAACTTCTTTGCGAGCTGCTTGAGCAGTGTAGTCAATTGCACCCGTTTTATTGATGATGGTAATAATGTCATCAATTTTATCACGTTGGCCTTGTTCAATCGCTTCGCGAATAAGTTGTGATTCTTCTACGGAGCCGTGTTTCATTGCATAGATTAATGGCAAAGTTGGCTTACCTTCCGCAAGATCATCACCAATGTTTTTTCCGATAGTCTCGCTGGATTCACTGTAGTCTAATAAATCGTCGACGAGTTGGAATGCGCTACCTAAATGCATGGCGTATTTGGAGATGGCAAGCTCTACTTCTGGACTACTTTGTGAAATGACTGCGCCCAATTGACCCGCAGCTTCAAAAAGTTTTGCTGTTTTATGATGAATAACTTCAAGATAGCTTTGTTCAGTGGTATCAGCATCATTACAATTTAGTAACTGCAACACTTCACCTTCAGCAATAACATTGGTGGTGTGAGAAAGGATCTGCATTAAGCGCATTGATTCCATTTCAACCATCATTTCAAATGAACGGGTATATAAGAAGTCACCCACTAAAACACTGGCTTCATTGCCCCACAAATTATTAGCTGTTTCGCGGCCGCGACGCATATCAGAATTATCCACTACGTCATCATGCAATAAAGTAGCGGTATGAATAAACTCAATGATTGTTGCAAGATTAATATGTTGTGCTTGTTTATAGCCACAAGCGCGAGCGCATAATATAGCCAGTGCAGGCCGCAAGCGTTTACCGCCGCTATTAATAATGTAATGACCGAGTTGATTGATTAAGACAACATCTGATTGAAGGCGTGATTGAATCATCGCGTCAACAGCCGACATGTCATCTTCTATGAGAGTATAAATGGATTGAATATCCACGGGGTTTAAATCCGCCTATAATGTACGTATTAAAAAAGCGTACTTTCTCATGCAGAGCAAGGAATCGCAACTATTTCACTAATCTTCAAGAAGATATTTGATCTCTTTAGCAAAAGAGGATAGAATTGCCGGTCTTTTGATGGGTTCGCCCACCAATACACTTAACATATTATTATTGGAGACAGCGATGTACGCTATTGTCGCGACTGGCGGTAAACAATACCGAGTTATAGAAGGCGAAACACTTCGTGTAGAGAAGTTGTTTGCTGAAGCTGGTGAATCGGTTGAACTAGATAAAGTTCTATTAGTTGGTGAAGGCGACGATGTTAAAATCGGTGCTCCTTACCTTGATGGCGCAAAAGTAACTGCAACAGTTACAGAAAACGGCCGTGGCGATAAAGTTAAAATCGTTAAGTTCCGTCGTCGTAAACACTCACGTAGACAAGCGGGTCACCGTCAGTCTTACACAGAAATCCAAATCACTGCGATCAGTGCTTAAGATTTCCGAATAGCAAGAGGATTTAGAAATGGCTCATAAGAAAGCTGGTGGTAGTACTAGAAACGGACGTGATTCGGAGTCGAAACGTCTTGGTGTTAAACGTTATGGTGGTGAAGCAGTATTAGGCGGTAATATCCTTATTCGTCAACGTGGTACACGTGTTCACGCTGGTCAAAATGTTGGTCTTGGTAAAGATCATACATTATTTGCAAAAGCAGCGGGTAAGGTTTTGTTTGAGACTAAAGGTCCAAAAAACCGTACATATATCAGCGTTGTTGCTGACTAAATAGCGCTGTTGGCCCGTTATGGGGCGACGCAGCTAAAAAGCCTCGCTGATGCGGGGCTTTTTTGTTTCTGGGCATTCGTTTATGATTGATGCTCAGATTACAGGTTAAAAAGATGAAATTTGTAGATGAAGCAGTAATAACGGTAAGCGCAGGCGGCGGTGGTAATGGCTGTTTGAGTTTTCGCCGTGAAAAATATATTCCTTTCGGTGGTCCTGATGGTGGCGATGGTGGCGATGGTGGCGATCTGTATTTAATTGCAGATAAGCAAGTTAATACCTTAATCGACTTCCGTTATAAGCGAGCATACAGAGCAGAAGGTGGTGGTCATGGTCGCGGTAAATTGTGCAGTGGTGCGAAAGGTGAAGATCTTTACGTTAAAGTGCCTATTGGAACCGAAGCTTGGGATAATGACACAGAAGAATTAATTGGTGATCTCCTTAATGATGGTGACACCTTACTCGTTGCCAAAGCTGGCTGGCATGGTTTAGGCAACGCACGTTATAAATCAAGCACTAACAGAGCGCCTCGTCAAACATCAGAAGGTACGCCTGGCGAGCAACGTCATTTGCGTTTAGAAATGAAATTACTTGCTGATATTGGTTTGTTAGGCTTACCTAATGCTGGTAAATCGACCTTTATTAGTCAAGTATCTGCAGCACAACCTAAAGTAGCTGATTATCCTTTTACTACTCTCTACCCTAATTTAGGTGTAGTAACGATGAGGGATGTACGCAGTTTTGTTATTGCCGATGTGCCTGGTTTAGTTGAAGGCGCGGCTGAAGGCGCTGGTTTAGGTATTCAGTTCTTAAAGCATTTAACGCGTACTCGTTTACTATTACATATGGTTGATATGGCGCCTGCAGATGCCAAACAAGACCCTGTGGAAAGTGTCAGAACTATTAATCGAGAGTTAGAACATTATAGTGATGCGCTTGGTAGTCAAGATCAGTGGCTAGTACTGAATAAAATGGACTTAGTGCCAGAAGATATTCGTGAAGAATTATGCCAAGATGTAATAGATGAACTGAACTGGCAAGGAAAAGTATTTAGAGTAAGTGGTCAATCTGGCGAAGGTTGTGATCTATTATGTGCTGAAATAATGGATTATCTTGACGATCTTAATGAAGCAGAGCAAGCTGTAATTGATGCGGAAAAAGCAGCATTAGAAGCGGAACGTGATAAGGGCTAAAGTGTGACAACGACGCCACATGAACAACTAGTAAATGCTAAACGATGGGTTATTAAGATCGGTAGCGCCTTACTTACTCGTGTAGGAGAAGGCCTAGATCGCGATCGTATTAGCTGGTTAACGAAAGAAATTGCTTTTCTTCGCGAACAAGGCAAAGAAGTTGTTTTAGTTACCTCTGGTTCGGTTGCAGCTGGAATGCAAGAGCTAGGCTGGGAAAAACGTCCTCATGCTTTACATCAGCTTCAAGCTGCGGCAAGTGTAGGCCAAATGGGCCTTATTCAGGCTTATGCTACTGAATGTAAAAAGCACAATATACATACTGCACAGATTTTATTAACCCATTCGGATTTATCTGATCGTGGCCGTTATCTGAATGCACGAAGTGCACTACATACCCTATTAGAATTGGGCGTCTTGCCGGTTGTTAATGAAAATGACACAATCGCGACTGAAGAAATTCGGTTTGGTGATAATGATACATTAGCGGCAATGACAGCTAATCTGGTAGAAGCTGATGTATTGGTTATTCTGACTGATCAAGATGGCTTGTTTGACTCTGATCCTCGCCAGAATCCTGAAGCAAGATTGATTGCGGCTTCTGCTGCCAGTAATCCGGCATTAGATGATATGGCTGGGGAAGGCACAGGTTCATTAGGCCGTGGTGGTATGGCGACTAAATTACTGGCTGCCCGCCGAGCTGCTCGCTCAGGTGCTGTAACGGTTATTTTGTCTGGTGAGGTGTCTGATAATTTACGTCAATTAGCTGCAGGCGCTGGAGTGGGTACTTTATTATGGCCTGATGATGAGCCTATTACTGCACGTCAGCAATGGCTATTAACGCATCAAGTAAAAGGTCGCGTTATCTTAGATGATGGTGCGGTTAGTGTTATTCGACAACAAGGACGTAGTGTACTTCATGTCGGTGTTAAGCAAGTCGAAGGTCAATTTTCTCGCGGTGAAATGATTGTTTGCTGTGATATTTCAGGTAAAGAAGTAGCTCGGGGCTTAGTTAACTATAATTTTGAAGAAGTAGGTCGTTTAATGGGGCATTCCAGTACAGAGATTGAAGTGTTGCTGGGTTATGTTGATGAGCCAGAGCTAATTCATCGTGACAACTTAATTATAACGAGTTAATTTTTACACGTTCTATTTATTACAGACATAAAAAAACCGACATTAAGTCGGTTTTTTATAAGCGATTAACGCTCGAATTACATTGCGCGAACAGTTGCGTTGAAGCGACTTTTGCTACGTGCTGCAGCGTTCTTAGCAATAATGCCTTTACGAGCCATTTTATCTAAAACTGGAACTACGGCTTGAAAAGCAGAAGTTGCTTGCTCTTTGTCACCCTCAGCGATTGCTGTATGCAATTTTTTAACTGTTGTACGCATTGCTGAACGCTGACTAGCGTTACGTTGGCGGCTATCTTCCGCTTGACGAGCGCGTTTTTTTGCTTGTGCTGAGTTTGCCAAAGTACTTCTCCGAAAATTTTAGCTATATGTATATAATGAACAGAGCATTATCCCGATCTTTATTTCAATTGTAAAGAAATAGTTGGAGCAATTATTAAATAATTACTTGCTTCAGGGGAGTGTTAACTCTAAGTTGCTGGGAATTATACATTATTTTACTGCCGGGCGAAGCATTATTAATACAGTGGTATGATGTTTGCAATTGAAAATAATGGATACAGATATGAAAATTATTACAGCGAATGTAAATGGCATTCGTGCGGCAGGACGAAAAGGTTTTTTTGATTGGCTAAAAGCAATACAGGCAGATGTAGTTTGTGTTCAAGAAACAAAAGCGCAAATTGATCAGTTAAGTGACGAGCTTTATCACCCTCAAGGTTATTCTTGTTTCTACCATGATGCGCAAAAGAAGGGCTATAGTGGTGTTGCCTTATATTGCCGTCAAAAACCTGATGAAGTCATTATCGGTATGGGTAATGAGGAATTTGATAGCGAAGGCCGTTATATCGAAGCGCAGTTTGGTAATTTAAGTGTTATTTCTCTCTATATGCCATCAGGATCATCTAAAGAAGAACGCCAGTTGCTCAAATACCGATGCATGGATCATATGATGGCGAAAATGGAACATATGAAAGCCTCAGGTCGAGACTATATTGTGACTGGCGATTGGAATATTGCTCATAAAAATGAAGATCTCCGTAACTGGAAAGGCAATTTGAAGAATTCAGGTTTTTTACCTGAAGAGCGCGCTTGGCTTGATACCTTATTTGACGACATCGGTTTTATTGATGCCTTTCGTGAGTTGCCGCAACAAGAACATCAATATACTTGGTGGTCTAACCGTGGACAGGCAAGAGCTAACAATGTCGGTTGGCGCATTGATTACCATATCTTATCACCAAGTTTAAAAGGTAAAGTGCAAGCAACTGAAATCTATCGTGAGCAAAGCTTCTCAGATCATGCGCCATTAATAATCGATTACGATTACCAAATAGCACCGTAATGAAAACAGCCATCCCAGCCCAAAGTTGGTTAGATACATTAAGAACGTTTAAACACCCTCGTGTTATTACAATGTTATTTTTTGGCATATCGGCAGGATTGCCATTATTACTTATTTTCTCGTCATTGAGTCTATGGTTAAGAGAAGCTGGCATTGAGAAGTCAGCTGTAACCTATTTTAGTTGGGCAGCGCTTGGCTATTCATTCAAATTTGTGTGGGCACCATTAATTGATAAATTATCGATACCTATATTAACGCAATATTTTGGACGACGACGAGCATGGTTATTACTCTCACAGATCATGATTATCGCTGCTATTAGTTTGATGGCATTTATTGACCCCGCTACTGACGCGCTGACTGCAATGGCATGGGCGGCAGTATTGCTCGGTTTTTCATCTGCAACACAAGATATAGTATTAGATGCTTATCGAATTGAGTCAGCAGAGTCTGATTTACAAGCATTGATGTCATCAAGTTATGTTGCAGGTTATCGGATTGGAATGTTGATAGCGGGGGCAGGTGCTTTATATATAGCTAGCTACCTCGGTTCAACGATGGATGAATACAGTTACTCTGCATGGAAGTGGAGTTATTTGGTAATGGCGATGATGATGTCAATTGGCCTCATAACGACACTTATTATTAATGAGCCAGAACAAAAAAATAATGAAAACCTATTACAAGGACATGATTATCTGGGCTTTTTAGTCTTATTCATCATAGCTGTGACAGGGTTTATTCTCACATACAGTTACAGTTCGCCGTTGGCGCTGATATTGAAAGAAGCATTGCAACCACTACTTATAAATTCACATTTAGCTGGGTTTATCACTGAATTTTTACGTTTATTACTGGCATTATTTGTCGCGAGTCTTATCGCTAAAGTTGCCATTACGGCTGGCGTAGTCAAAAAAGACGTTGTTGAACAAGCATATATTGCGCCCGTGAAAGATTTTTTTCAGCGTTATGGTTGGTCATTAGCTTGGTTATTACTCGCTTTAATTGGTTTGTATCGGATTTCAGATATTGTGCTTGGTGTGATTTCAAATGTATTTTATCAAGATTTAGGTTTCACAAAGCCTGAGATAGCCAACGTGGTAAAAAGCTTCGGTCTTCTTATGACCATTGTAGGTGGTTTTGTAGGTGGCATATTAGCGGTACGTTTTGGCGTCATGCGGATCTTATTTTTGGGTGCATTATTATCAGCACTAACCAATTTATTATTTATGATGCTTGCTCAATCTGGTCATGATATGACCTTACTATATATTGTTATTTCAGCAGATAATTTATCGGCGGGCTTGGCAAGTGCAGCTTTTATTGCCTTCTTATCAAGCTTAACCAATGTGTCATTTACGGCAGTGCAATATGCTATTTTCAGTTCATTGATGACCTTGTTACCAAAAGTGTTAGGTGGTTATTCAGGCACAATGGTTGAAGTTATGGGCTACCAAAGTTTCTTTTTAATAACAGCTTTGATGGGCGTTCCAGTATTGTTTTTAATTATTTGGGCAGGCAAACGATTTAAACTAAATGACGTTCTGATGAAATGAGAAAATTAGTATTCATTGCCGTTGCCACCTTTATAGGCTGGAAGTATTTTGGGCCGGAACAGACCGTAATGCTCGGGCCGGGGGTAATGGTTGCAGATCTGCCAAGACAAGAAAAGGTGCTGAATACTACTAAAATAGTGATCGATAATTATCTAATTACGCCATTAGCAAGTTTTGATATTAAAGCCAAAGTCTTATCGAAAGAGACGTATTCACTAGGTCGAGAGTCTGACTTATCATCGATTGATTTAGCCTTGGGTTGGCAGAAAATGTCAGATGAAAGCGTATTAGATAATATAGAGATATCTCAGTCGGGTCGGTGGTATCGTTGGCGAACTGATGCTTTCCCAATCCCGAGACGAGAGATTGAAACTCAAAGTGCAAATATGCACCTTATCCCTGCAAATGGCTTAATAGAAGATATGATTGACCAAGTTAAACAAGGTCAGATAATTCGTATAACAGGCTCCTTAGTACGTGTTGACGCAAAAGATGGCTGGCACTGGCAAAGTTCATTAACTCGCGAAGATACCGGCGCCCATGCATGTGAGCTTGTTTATGTGACGAGTTTTGAACTGCTTAATTAGCATTAGAGATGTAAAAAAGGTCCTTCACACTATTTGGTAGCAAGGTTGATAATCTTGCTCAGATTGTCCCAGTTTCATTCTTTTTTGTGTTACAAATGTGCGTAAAATCTCATCTATGGCATTCATTAATTCTGGCGTGCCATGAATTTGGTAGGGACCATATTGGGCAACTTCGCGAATGCCAACTGATTTAACGTTGCCGGCAACGATGCCTGAGAAAGCTGCTCGTAACTGGCTTGCTAGCTCATGTTTTGGTAATGAGGGATCAAGCCGTAGCTTAGCCATATTGTCATGAGTAGGTTCAAAGGGCTGTTGTAATTCTTCCGCAATGTTTAGCTGCCAATTAAAGTAATAGGCTTCACTATTATTTCGTCGTTGGTCGTGAATTTTCTCGACAGCTTGTTTATCTAAGCTACCTACCTTATCGGGTTCAGCAATAATGATTTGATATAGTTTACTTATATCGTCACCGAGACAAAAACGTAAAAATTTATCTAAAGTCGTAAAGTACTCTCGACAACTTTCTGAACCAGCAAAAATTAGTGGAATCCCAGTTTGGTTATTGGGGTGTAACAAAATACTGAGTAAGTATAGAATTTCTTCAACAGTGCCGACCCCGCCTGGAAATACGATAAAACAATGGCCTAGGCGAACAAATGCTTCGAGTCGCTTTTCGATGTCGGGCATGATGATTAATTCGTTAACAATCGCATTAGGTGATTCAGAAGCAATGATACCTGGTTCACTAATGCCGATATAACGCCCATTGCTAATATGTTGTTTGGCATGACCTACAGCGGCCCCTTTCATTGGGCCTTTCATAGCACCAATTCCGCAGCCGGTAATAATATCCAGACCACGCAAGCCAAGTTCGTAGCCAACGTGTTTTGCATAATCATATTCTTCGCGGGGAATTGAATGGCCGCCCCAACAGACCACTATATTAGGTGATTGGTTAGGCTTAATGGCATTTGCATTGCGTAAAATATGAAACACTTTGTCCGTGATACTGACATTATCAGCTTCGGTCAGAACTTTGAAGTCGGTATAGACAATATCGCGTAATACAGACGAAAGGTGCTCTTGAATACCGGTGATTATTTCACCATCAACAAAGGATTGTGCCGGTGCATTAAATACCTCTAATGCCACGCCACGGGATTGAGGGGTAAGTTTGATATCAAAGTCAGCATAGTCATTGAGTAATTCTTCAGCATCGTCCTGAAGGTTATCAGTATTAAGCACAGCAAGCGCACACTCTCTGAACAAATTATACTGAGCATCACTTGGATTGCTAAGTTTATAAATTTCTTCTTGCGATAATAAATTTAGAGTATGAGTAGGTCGAATATAAGCGTGGGCGACTTTTTTCATTTGATCTCCGGTGCGGTTTAAAGCACTGACTGTGAAGCTGGCAAACAGATGTAAAAAAGGCTCATAAAATATGAGCCTTAGTGTAGGTTTAGATTGTTATGGAATCATGTCCTCTAAAAAGGAATGTCATCATCTAAATAATCCGCACCACCTTGAGGGGCACCGTAATCTGGGCCTGCTGAAGGCGAGGCTGGTTGTGGCGCTGCGTTACGTGGTTGAGATGCTGCAGGAGTGCTTTGTTGGTAACCGCCACCTTGAGGTGCTCCACCGCCAGCGCCTTTGCTATCAAGCATTGTCATTTCATTGCCAACAATTTCAGTTGAATAGCGATCTTGACCGCTTTGGTCTTGCCATTTACGCGTTTGAATACGACCTTCAATATATACTTGCGAACCCTTGTGCAAATATTGCTGAGCAATTTCACCTAAACGATTATTGAGTGTTACTCGGTGCCATTCTGTGCGCTCTTTACGTTCGCCTGTTTGCTTGTCTTTCCAGCTTTCAGATGTAGCAAGACGTAGGTTGCAAATTGAGCCACCATTCGGAAATGCACGACTTTCTGGCTCTGCGCCTAATCGTCCTACAAGAATAACTTTGTTTACTGACATGGTGTGCTCCTTAAGCGTAAATTTAGTATTACCCTGACATTCTACTGAAATGCATCTAAGGCGTCACTATCGATCTCGTCGGGTGAGAATTTAACATAGGCGACGTGCTCTTCAACGACGATAACGGTTTCAACTACACCGTTAATACTGTTGAGTTTATTAGCTATTTCAGCAGTATTTTGTTTAGAGATGGAATCAAGGTGAATAATACGAGTTGATAAATGTTTGGGTGGGCGCATAGGCAATATTACTATAAGCCAGATTACGGTGATAACGGTGCCAGCTATAAATACGCCAGAAAGCCCTAGTTTGCTATAGATCAGGCCACCTGAAGCGCCACCAATAAAGGCGCCTATAAATTGGGCGCTAGAATATACGCCCATTGCAGTGCCTTTATTGGCAAGCGGGCTTAATTTTGACATTAATGATGGCAGACTAGCTTCCAATATATTAAACGCTGTAAAAAATAACCATAAACAAAATAACATGCCTGCGAGTGAGCTGCTTAATTGACTCCAGCCAAGTTCGGCAATGCCAAGCGCAATAATAGCGCCGATAAAGACAGGTTTCATCTTACGATATTTTTCTGCAATGATGATGAAAGGCACCATGCTGATGAAGGCGAGAATTAAAATAGGAAGGTAAGCAAGTGCTTGCTGATCTTTTGCTAAACCAGCATGTTCATATAAGGCAATTGGGAGGGCAATAAAACTGATAGTCAGCAGACTATGTAATAGCATAATACTAACGACCATACGCATAATATCGGCATTACGAAATACAGTCATAAATTGTTGTGGAATAGGCTTTAAATCACGGTGACTACTAATTCGTACGGGTGTCGGTACCCAAAGGTGTAAAACAGCGATACCTACCAATGATAAGACTGCCGTTGCCCAGAATATGCCAGATAAACCAATCCAGTGTTCTAAGGCTGCACCACTTGCTAGCGCAATAGAAAATGATAAGCCAATGCTAATGCCGATACTTGCCATAGCCTTGGTACGATGTTCATCGCGAGTGAGATCAGCTGTCAATGCCATAATTGCTGCCGCAATTGCACCACTACCTTGTAACAAACGCCCAGCAATAACCATATAAATAGAATCGGCTGAGGCGGCCACCACACTGCCAGCTGCAAACAATAATAAGCCGATGGTAATCACTCGTTTGCGACCTATACGATCGGATAACATGCCAAAAGGGATCTGTAATAAGGCTTGAGTTAAACCATATGCACCAATGGCTAGACCAATTAATATTGGCGTTGCACCTTCATATTGATTGGCGGCAAGCGAAAACACTGGCAAGATCATAAATAGGCCAAGCATTCGTAAAGCGAAGATGCTGGACAGGCCCGAAATACTGCGTTTTTCTAGAGCCGTCATAGATTGAGGTGTAGTTTGTTTTTGCGTCATAACCAGCTGAGTAGTATATTTATCTGTTGGATCATTTTATACGGAAGCGTGATGAAAAGCATAAGTATTCGCGGTGCGCGCACTCATAACTTAAAAAATATTGACGTTGACTTGCCTCGTGACTCACTGATAGTAATTACAGGCCTATCTGGATCAGGGAAGTCTTCATTAGCATTTGATACGCTTTATGCTGAGGGACAACGCCGCTATGTGGAGTCCTTATCGGCCTATGCGCGCCAATTTCTATCGATGATGGAAAAGCCAGACGTCGATCATATCGAAGGATTGTCGCCTGCTATTTCAATCGAGCAAAAATCAACATCACATAATCCACGCTCAACTGTCGGTACGATTACTGAGATTTATGATTATTTGCGGCTATTATTTGCGCGAGCGGGCGAGCCTCGATGTCCTGAACATGATTTACCTTTAGCGGCACAAACAGTGAGCCAGATGGTTGATACTGTTTTGGCAATGCCAAAAGGCGACCGAATGATGTTGCTGGCACCTGTAGTACAAGATCGTAAAGGTGAACATAAAGATATTTTAGAAAACTTGCGTGCTCAAGGCTTTGTTCGTGCGCGTGTTAATGGCAAAGTGATCGAGTTAGATAATCCGCCTGAATTAGAACTGCGTAAAAAGCATACTATTGAGGCAGTGGTTGATCGCTTCAAAGTACGCGAAGATCTACAACAACGTTTAGCAGAGTCATTCGAAACAGCACTGCGGATGACAGAAGGCGTAGCTTTGGTTGCATCAATGGATGAAGAGGGTAATGAGACCTTATTTTCATCATTATTCTCATGTCCAACATGCGCTTATTCAATTGCAGAGTTGGAGCCTCGCATGTTCTCATTCAATAACCCTGCTGGTGCCTGCGGAACCTGTGATGGTTTGGGCGTTAAACAATTTGTAGATCCTGCTCGGGTAGTGACTCATCCAGAATTAAGTTTAAACGCAGGTGCGGTGAGAGGTTGGGATCGTCGCAATGCCTATTATCATCAATTATTAATCTCATTGGCGAAGCATTATCAATTTGACCTTGATATGCCATTTGAAGAGCTATCAGACGCTGTAAGAAAAGTAGTGCTATACGGTAGTGGCCGAACCTCCATTGATTTTAGTTATATCAGTGACCGAGGTAAAGCCGTGACACGTAGTCATACTTTTGAAGGCGTTATACCGAATATGCAACGTCGTTATCATGAAACAGAATCTAATAGCGTGCGCGATGACCTAGCTAAATATCATACTGTTCGCTCTTGTCCTGATTGCTCTGGGGCAAGGTTAAATGAGGCATCGCGTCATGTTTTTATTGGCACGACTTCGTTGCCTGAAGTGAGTGACTTACCTATTGGTGAAGCCAAACGGTTCTTTGAACAACTTTCTTTGCCAGGCAATCGTGGTGAAATTGCCAGTAAAATTGTGTTAGAAATTTCTGAGCGGCTCAGCTTTTTAGTTAATGTTGGTCTAGATTATTTAAGTTTGTCACGTAGTGCTGATACCTTGTCGGGCGGTGAAGCACAGCGAATTAGATTGGCGAGCCAGATTGGTGCTGGGCTAGTGGGTGTGATGTATATTCTTGATGAACCTTCAATTGGCCTACATCAACGTGATAATGACCGCCTTTTAGGCACACTGACTAAATTACGTGATCTTGGCAACACTGTCATTGTAGTTGAGCATGATGAAGATGCTATTCGCAGTGCTGATTATGTTTTAGATATTGGTCCTGGGGCTGGTGTTCATGGCGGTGAAATTGTAGCGCAAGGTACACCTGAGGAAATAATGAAGAGTGAGCGGTCACTTACTGGTAAGTATTTATCAGGTAAGCGTAAGATTGAAATACCAACTGAACGAATTCCTTTTCATACCGGACGAATGATTAGTGTACGTGGAGCTTGTGGGCATAACTTAAAAAATGTCGATATCGATATTCCCATCGGTCTAATGACCTGCGTGACAGGTGTTTCGGGATCAGGTAAATCTACCTTAATCAATGACACCTTATTGAAAATGACCTCGAAAACATTGAATAAAGCCTCAGATGAACCTGCGCCACATAGTGAAATTATGGGCTTAGAGCAGCTCGATAAAGTGGTGGCTATCAATCAAAGTCCCATTGGGCGTACGCCGCGCTCCAATCCTGCCACATACACAGGGATTTTTACGCCTGTGCGTGAATTATTTGCAGGTACACCTGAAGCGCGATCACGTGGTTACGGTCCTGGACGGTTTAGTTTTAATGTGAAAGGTGGCCGTTGTGAAGCATGCCAAGGTGATGGCTTAATCAAAGTTGAAATGCATTTTTTACCTGATATTTATGTACCGTGTGATGTGTGTAGAGGTAAGCGTTATAACCGTGAAACCTTAGATATTCGCTATAAAGGTAAGACGATTACCGATGTTCTGGATATGACAATTGAAGAAGCGACTGAATTTTTCAAAAATATTCCTACTGTTGCTAAAAAAGTCGAAACACTGATGGACGTGGGTCTGACTTATATTAAGTTGGGTCAGAATGCGACTACTCTGTCGGGTGGTGAGGCGCAACGTATCAAATTAGCAAAAGAATTATCCAAGCGCGATACAGGTAAGACTCTATATGTGCTTGATGAACCGACTACAGGTTTACATTTCTTTGATATAGAACAGCTAATGAAAGTATTACAACGCTTACGTGATCGTGGCAATACCATTGTGGTCATTGAGCATAATTTAGATGTGATTAAGACTGCTGACTGGGTTATTGATATGGGGCCAGAAGGTGGTTCTGGTGGTGGTATGGTTGTAGCGATCGGTACGCCAGAGGAAGTCGCTAGGAATAAAGCCTCTCATACAGGACACTATTTAGCAGGATTGTTAAAAAAATGAGTCTAGAGCAGGAAGTAAAACTAGTCGTAAATAATACCCAAAAAATTGATCTGAGAACATTGAGTTTCTTAGCACCGATGACTATTGGAGAATTAGAAACACACCATTTAGTCAGTACTTATTTTGATACTGCGGATAAGTATTTAAGTGGGCAAAAAGTAGGTTTACGTATGCGACAGTATAACGATACGTGGTGGCAGACAGTGAAAACAGCTGGTGTAGTAAAGGATGGTTTACACCAGCGAGAAGAGTGGGAGTTCCCACTTGATGGGCCTGAATGGGATTTAAGTACACTCAGGCAAACGCCCTTATTAACTATGATTGATGAACCGAACCTTTGGTCACAGTTAGTGCCACTATTTACTACTGATTTTATGCGCGATACCTTACAGCTGAAGTTAGCAGATAACTCGCTGGTGGAGCTGGCATATGATTATGGAAAGGTTATAGCTGGAGATAAAACAAGCTCAATCCATGAATTGGAATTAGAATTAAAGTCAGGCAATGTTGATGCATTGATGCTTATTGCGAGTAAGTTGCAAGTTCAGTTAGATGTGACGCCGAGTGATTGTAGTAAAGCACAGATGGGTTATGAACTAGCGAGCAGATAGGCCGCGATTAGTCTCAAACTTCCATGTACGGATAATAGTTAGCATATCACTATCTTTTAAAACGTTGTCAGGAATGGCTGAATAAGGAGCGCCAAGGCGAACAATTCTAACGGCGGCATCATCCAGTATTTTATGACCAGATGAACGGGAAATTACAATACCATCTGGCGGCACACTACCATCAGGGTTTATGTCCACAGTTAGCATCAAGCTACCATTGATGCCCTTACGTTTGGCTTCTTGAGGATAATTAAAGTTGCCGATCCGCTCAACCTTCATTTCCCAGCCTCTCATATACGCGGCTGCGGCATATTCTTTTGTTGATGCAGACAGGGTTCTCTTTTTAGGTTTTTTACTGAGTGCCATTGCAATGGCATCAAACTGTTCTTCTAGTTGTGAAATCTCACCTTGAGATGGCAAAATCAATTTTCTAGCAGTGATCCTTGGTTTTTCAGCTGGCGCTATTTCAGCCTTCTCTTGACGTTTATCTGCCAGTTCTAATGCTTGATGGACGATACGTTCAGCTTTTTGTTGCACAAGAGTCTTACTCGGACTAGTTTGTTGTTTAACTACTTTTTTGGGGGTGGATTTTTTTTCTGAAACTGCTGGGGTAGCTGCATTCTTAGGTATGCTAATTGGTTCAAGCTTGGGTGTGTTTTGTATGGGTGAAACCGTTGATACTGAACTTGATGAAGACGCGGGTTCATTTGAAGGTTGAGATAATTCTGGACTAGGCTCAGGTGTTTTTTTCTCTATCTCGCCTCCTCCATCATTATCCGCTTGAGCAAGGTAATCAGCTTTATCAGGTGCTTCTTGAGTTTGTTGCTTAACAAGGGTGATATCAAGACTCATTTGAGGTGCATTAGTTAACGGTGAGGCAGTATTAAAACTGACACCCAAGACTATAACCAAGTGGATAATAACTGAAAATAACAGTGTGAAAATGAGCCGATCAGTGGCTGTTATCTTACCCATAGTTAAATCTATAGTTCTCTTATAATTGCTGGTTTAATATTATTAGTTAAACGGATCCGTTTTTCCATTTGTGGGCTCATTTCAATGTCACCATCAGGTCTGACAAGCATAACATGAGTAATACCCATTGATTTTGCAATTGTAGGCCATTCATTACCTGCTACAAATAGAGCTGTTGCTGCAGCATCAGCAACAGAAGCCTTAGTATGTAGGACTGTTACAGACGTTGCTTGGTCAGCAGGATATGCAGTTCGAGGATCAATGATATGCGGATAGCGTTTACCTTCATATTGGAAAAAACGCTCGTAATCTCCTGAGGTAAACACACTTTCATCACCTTTTAGAGCAATAGAGGCAATAATCCCTTGGTGACGAGGATGGCGAATGCCTATTATCCATGGACGTTTACCATGAGAACCAATGGCACGTAGGTCGCCGCCAATGTTAACAATTGCATTAGTAATACCCTGTTGGCCTAAGGCTTTAATAGCTGCATCGACAGCAAATCCTTTTGCAAATCCACCAAAGCCTAATTTTACTTCAGTGTTTGTACTTGTTAACTCACCATTCTCTATATGAATATCATTCATTGTTGGAGTGTTTGATAGCCAATGATCTATTTCTGTTTGTGCTGGTGGAGGGTGGGATTCAAACCAATTATCTTGATGAAAACCCCATAGTTCAAATAATTTACCAGCAGCAGGATTGAATAAGTTCTGGCTATCATTAGCAAGTGTTTTAGCAAGAATAATCAGTTCAGCAGCATCAGGTTTTATAGCAATTGGAAGCCCTTCACTGATGGCTTGATTAATATTGGTCAATGTACTTGGTTGCCATGCATGCCAGTCATGATTTACATTGGAGAAAGCCTGTTCTAAAGCATCAATGGTGTTGTTGGCATTTTCTGTATCGACATCATATAAGCTGACATCGATTTCAGTGCCAAAGGCAAAGAACTTTGCTTGCCGTGTTTGAGGCTCACTTTCACAGCCAGATAAAAAGGTAAGACAAATGAACAAAAGTGCTGTTAATTTCATGATAACTGCTGCTCGATACAGTCCATAAGATCGCTTGCAATAGATAAGTTAAACTGTGAATCCAGCTCGCGAATACAGGTTGGGCTTGTCACGTTAATCTCGGTTAGATAGTTACCAATTACATCTAAACCGACGAACAACAGCCCTTTTTCGCGTAATTTAGGCCCAACTTGCTGACAAATCCATTTATCGTTATCAGATAAAGGACGCCCTTCAGCTCGTCCACCGGCAGCTAGATTACCCCGTGTTTCTCCTTCAGCAGGAATTCTAGCCAAAGCATAAGGTACTGGTTCGCCATTGATCATCAAAATTCGTTTATCTCCCTCAGTAATTTCGGGGATAAATTTTTGCGCCATGATCGATGTTTTACCATGATTGGTTAAGGTTTCAATGATGACACTAAAGTTGGGATCATTTTGTCTGATACGGAAGATAGATGCGCCACCCATGCCGTCAAGTGGCTTGAGAATAATATCGGCGTGTTGACTGTGAAAATCGCGGATAAGTTGAGCTTTACGAGTAACCAGCGTTTCAGGGCAGCATTGTGGAAACCAAGCGGTGAATAATTTTTCATTGGCATCACGCAAGCTTTGTGGATTATTCACAATTAAAACACCAGCTTGCTGAGCTTGTTCTAGTAGATAGGTACTGTAGATATACTCCATATCAAACGGCGGGTCTTTACGCATTAAAATAACATCAAGATCACTCAATGGACGCGTTTCAGCTTCTTCTAACTGATACCAATTATCAGGGTTCTCTTGCACTGTGAAACGTTTCATCTCAGCTGACACAATACCTTGATGTAAGAACAAATCTTGTTGTTCCATATAGTAGAGCGTCCAGCCCTTTTCTTGGGCGGCGAGCAGCATTGCAAAACTACTGTCTTTTTTGATATTGATGGCAGAAATAGGATCCATCACTATGCCGATATGTCGACTCATGTTAGCTACTCAATACTAAGTTGTTTGATTATTGATTTTACCTGAAATCTGACTAGTGAGAACTGTTTCTGTGTGATTATCATTCTATAGCTATAAGAATAGCTGGATATTCGCTATAATCAGGTAGTTTTGATTATAGATTGTGAATATTTACGAATGACTACAACATCAGTAGCAGTAGCGGATACGCCAAAAACCTTTCAAGAATTGATTTTAAGGCTCCAACAATATTGGGCAGAGCAAGGCTGTGTCTTGCTCCAGCCATATGACATGGAGGTAGGTGCGGGCACATTTCATCCTGCAACTTTCTTACGCGCGATTGGCCCTGAGCCGTGGAGTGCTGCTTATGTGCAACCTTCACGCCGCCCAACTGATGGTCGTTATGGTGAAAACCCAAACCGTTTACAGCATTATTATCAGTTCCAAGTAGTGTTAAAACCATCGCCTATCAATATCCCTGTCTCTTATACACATCTGACGCTGCCGACGATCTACTCTGTGT
>OJGP01000005.1_pt1 | contig 48659 bp, 39 predicted proteins | sample 1594701 | NCBI WGS metagenome assembly OJGP01 (sample SAMN05416863, study PRJEB24817) | seawater metagenome | isolation source: Sea water | place: Canada:Atlantic | collected 2013-11 | reverse complement strand
ATCAATATCTCCCTTTGAAACCGTAATTTCTTTTTCTTCTTCGTTAATTACATACATTGTAAATCCGTTAAAAAGAAATGTGTTTCCTAAGTATTCCAAATTGTATTTTTCTTGTTGAAGTATAATTTTTCCAACAATAGGAGCTTCGTCTCCATCATAAATGCCAGCATCTTCATTGACTAATGTTTGACTAAATTTAATCTCCATATTTTCATAGCCCTCCATCTTTGATGCTACAGCGTCCAAAAGCAATTTTGCATCTTCGGTACTTTGCCCCAAAACGTGTAAGGTCATGAATAAACTGATTACTACGATTCCAAAATTCCTCATCAATAAAATTTAATAGCTCTATTTAAAGCGTGTTATATATTCTTCTCGTTTTCTAAGAGTTGATCTAATGCCGATAAGTCTGTCAATAGCACCTGTCTAGCTTTGCTGCCTTCAAATCCACCAACAATGCCTGCAGCTTCCAATTGGTCTATTAATCTACCCGCCCTGTTATATCCTAATTTTAATTTTCTTTGCAATAAAGAAGCGGAACCTTGTTGCGCAATTATAATAATTTCAGCAGCCTCTCTAAAGAGTTTGTCACGGTCTGCGATGTCTATATCAACAGTAGTGCCACTTTCATCATCAATGTATTCTGGTAATAGATGTGCTTCTGCATAGGCTCTTTGCGAACCAATAAAATCCGTAATTTTTTCAACCTCTGGTGTGTCTACAAAGGCACACTGAATACGATTAATATCATTTCCATTGGTATATAATAAATCTCCACGACCAATCAATTGATCGGCACCACCAGCATCTAAGATCGTTCTGGAATCTATTTTTGAAGTTACTCTAAAGGCAATTCTCGCGGGAAAATTCGCCTTAATAATTCCTGTAATTACATTTACGGACGGTCTTTGTGTAGCAACGATTAAATGAATTCCAATAGCCCTTGCCAACTGTGCCAGACGTGCAATGGGGGTTTCTACTTCTTTTCCGGCAGTCATTATTAAATCCGCAAATTCATCAATCACCAAAACAATATACGGTAAAAATTGATGTCCGTCATTTGGGTTTAATTTTCGTGCTTTGAATTTTGCATTGTATTCTTTGATATTCCGAACCATAGCATTTTTTAGCAAATCATAACGATTGTCCATTTCGGTACACAACGAATTTAAGGTGTGAACTACTTTTGTGGTATCTGTAATGATCGCTTCTTCTGCGTCGGGTAATTTTGCCAAATAGTGGCGTTCAATTTTATTGAACAAAGTCAGTTCTACTTTCTTTGGATCTACCAAAACAAACTTTACTTCTGCTGGGTGTTTTTTATAGAGCAGCGATGTTAATACGGCATTCAATCCTACCGATTTTCCTTGCCCGGTAGCTCCTGCCATTAGTAGGTGTGGCATTTTTGCCAAATCGACAACAAAGGTTTCATTTGAAATTGTTTTTCCCAATGCAATGGGCAACTCCATGGTTGACTCTTGAAACTTCTTAGATGCGATCACAGAATGCATGGATACAATGGTTGCTTTTTTATTGGGTACTTCAATACCAATGGTTCCTTTCCCTGGGATGGGTGCTATGATACGAATTCCTAATGCAGATAAAGACAAAGCAATATCATCTTCTAAGTTTTTGATTTTTGAAATTCGAATTCCAGCATCGGGTACAATTTCATATAAGGTAATTGTAGGGCCTACGGTTGCTTTAATTTCGACAATCCCAATCTTGTAATTTTTTAATGTTTCAACAATCCGATTCTTATTCGCTTCTAATTCTTCGGGATCTATAGAAATGGTTTCGTTGTATTGCTTTAAGAGGTTGAAGGTTGGGAATTTAAAATTTGACAATTCTAGCGTTGGATCAAATTCACCAAAATCTTTTACAATTTTATCGGATAAATTCTCTGCAACGCTCTTTTCTTCTTCTATTTCTTCAACTTCAATTTCTAAAGAAGGTACTTCCACCTCAATGGAAGGGCTTTTTTTCTCTTCCACATTCAATACGATTTCTTCCGTTTTGGTAACGGGCTCAGAATGTTTTGAAATGGTGGGTTGTAGATTTTCTAAAGACAATTCAAATTCAGATTTCAATGGGTCTTCAGTTACTAGATCATTGGTTATAGCATCTGTTTCTTCTGAAAGAATTGGTGCGGTTTCATCGGTTGCAGTTTTAAACGCCGCCTTTTTAGCATTTCTTTCTCTGAGTTTTTCAACAAACCGATCTGCTGTTAATTTGTAACGGATGGCTAAATAGGTAATTAAAAAGAAGGTTAAAACGATGGCCAAACCTGTTTTTCCTAAAAAGCGTTGTAGATAATCATTTACTTCATATCCAATGGTTCCTGAGAGAAGGGCAGAGGAAGCGTCCATAAAACCAAAAGCAATGGAAATCCAAAGCATCTTTAACAATCCCCAGTTCCAGGAAACGATAATTTTACTAATTTTCTTTTGAAAAATTAAATACAACCCCGAAATTCCTAATTGAAAAGCAAGGATAAATGCGCCGATCCCAAAACCTTTATAAATGAAAAAGTGACTCAGATTTGCACCGATTTTGCCAAGAAGGTTCTTACTCAATACTTTTTTATTGGTAAGTTGGGTAAGCGTACTTTGATCTTCTTGCCAATTAAAAAAGAAGGATACAAAAGCAATGGCTAGAAAGCAGGCAAATAAAATTAAAAACGATGCAATAATGGTTTGAGACTGCCTTGTTTTTAGAAATGCAAAAACAGGCGTTTTGGGCGTCTTGGTAGCGGTGTTTTTAGTTGCTTTTTTAATCATTGAAAATGCTCATAGATGTTCGGTAAAGGTACCTTTTTATTAAAATAATTCGATCATTCTTTGGCCGTAAATAAAACCTGCAACAATGAGCGCAGTAAATGCAGCAAAACTTGGCGCTCCAGCAGCAATGTCTTTTATAAAACCAATTTTTTCATGGTAGTCTGGGTGGACGAAATCGGCCAATTTTTCAATAGCAGTATTCAATGCTTCTGCAACCAAAACCATTCCAATGATTAAGGATTGAATCATCCATTCTGTGTTTGAAATATTAAAATACAAACCAAAACCAACGGCGACTGCTCCAAAAAATAATTGTGCTTTGATACTGTCTTCCGTCGTTATTAAAAGCCACATTCCTTTCAAAGCGAATTTTAAACTGCGAAGTCTTCCTCTTAAAAAACTATCGTTAGGGTTTTTCATGTATTTATAGTGCCTTTAATGCAGCGTCGTAGTTTGGCTCTTCAGCAATTTCCGATACTTGTTCTGTATAAACTACGGTTCCTTCAGTATTTATAACAACAATGGCTCTCGAGTGCAAATTTGCTAGGGGACCATTGGTAATTTCTAATTGGTATTGTTTTCCAAAACTACCCATCGCAAAATCAGACAACATTACTACGTTTTCAATTCCTTCTGCGCCACAAAAACGTGCTTGTGCAAAAGGTAAATCTCTCGAAATACAAACAACTACGGTGTTTTCTAAACTGGCTGCTTTTTTGTTGAACTCTCTAACAGAGGTTGCACAGGTTCCAGTATCGATGCTTGGGAAGATATTTAATACAATGTTTTTTCCAGCATAATCCACGAGGCTTTTGTGACTTAAATCAACTGCTGTTAAGTTGAATTCTGGTGCTTTTTCGCCCGTTTTTGGTAAGCTACCTATTGTTGTTATAGGATTCCCTCCTAATGTAATGTTTGCCATTTTTACTGAATTTTAGTAATTTCAAAAATACATTTTTTTGTTGAATTTAAACTGTTACTCTTTTGTTAATATTCTTCAGTTATTATAAATACCTTTGTCCTCCTAAAATCAGTAATTAAACGTGAATATTTCGCAATATACTTCAGAATTTAAATACAATTGGAAGCTCGCTGCTCCCGTAATGCTCGGTATGTTAGGGCATACTTTTGTCAGTTTTGTTGACAACATCATGGTTGGACAAATTGGGACTGCAGAATTGGCTGCAGTTTCTTTAGGGAATAGTTTTATATTCATTGCCATGTCTGTTGGTATTGGTTTTTCTACCGCCATTACCCCTTTAGTCGCCGAAGCAGACAGTGCCGATAATTTTGATCAAGCAAAATCTACTTTTAAACATGGTCTCTTTTTATGTACTGTTTTAGGAATTGTTTTGTTCTTAGGTGTCTTTTTTGCAAAGCCATTGATGTATTTGATGAAGCAACCCGAAGAGGTGGTGGAATTGGCAATCCCATATTTAGATTTGGCTGCTTTTTCTTTAATTCCATTGATTGTTTTTCAAGCATTAAAACAATTTAGTGATGGCATGTCGATGACTAGATATCCAATGTATGCAACATTAATCGCCAATATTGTCAATGTCATTTTAAACTATTTGTTAATTTTTGGAAAATTTGGTCTTCCAGAATTAGGAATTGTTGGTGCTGCATATGGTACGGTAATTTCTCGTTTTATCATGCTTGCATATCTTTGGTGGCTTTTGGCAAATAAAGAACGCACGAAAGTATTGGTTACGAATATTAAGTTTTTTTTTTTAGAAAAATTAATGCTTCAGAAGTTAATTAATTTGGGAGCGCCCAGTGCAATGCAAATGCTTTTTGAAGTGGCTATTTTTACAGCTGCTATTTGGTTGAGTGGCTTGTTGGGGAAAAATGCACAAGCAGCAAATCAGATCGCCTTAAATCTTTCTACGATGACTTTTATGGTGGCCATGGGTTTAAGTGTAGCTTCTATGATTCGGGTTGGGAATCAAAAAGGATTGCAAAAATTTAAAGAATTGAGAAGAATTGCTTTTTCTATTTTCCTATTAGGAATTTTATTAGCCATTTTCTTTGGTACTGTTTTCTTCTTATTTCACAAGAGTTTGCCTAAAATTTATGTGGATTTTACAGATGCCACTAACTACGCAGACAATTTAGAAGTAGTATCCATTGCTTCACAACTCTTGTTCGCAGCTGCTATCTTTCAAATTTCAGATACGATACAAGTGGTTGTTTTAGGAGCATTACGTGGTCTACAAGATGTTAAAATACCTACCATTATTACCTTTGTTTCTTATTGGGTCATTGGTTTTCCAATCAGTTATTTTTTAGGGAAAGCATCCATGTATGGTAGTTTTGGTATTTGGCTAGGCTTGTTAGCAGGCTTGTCTACCGCAGCAATTTTACTGTACATGCGTTTTAATTATTTAACGTTAAAACTAATTAGAGAACAACAGAATTAGCCTTACATTTGTAGTACTAAAAGATATTTATAGCACTTCAGTTTCGACATTGTTCAAGCTGATCTAAAAAGCAACTCATGGAGATTCCAAAATTTTTATTAGCAGACAATAGCAAGTATCCTGAAGATATTTTTATTCTTCATACCGAGTATCCTCGTTTTTTAATCAATTTAAAAGACGATCAAATCGAATGGTTTGAAGATTTAACCGGAGAAAATGAAGAAGATATTGCCACCGAATTGGCCGATTTAATGGACAAAGCAGGAATGTTTTATGACAAAGAAATTGGACAATACGACGCGTAAACTTCAACCTTAGAAGCATTTTTCATTTCTTTTCAGAAATGAGATTAAAAATGATATTCCTATTCAACTACGAAAAGCAATTTACGTAGTTTTTTTATGCACTAATTTTAAGACTTCAATACCCCACCTAGTAAACAATCCGTTTCAATATTCAGGAAATTTTTCACAAAACCGAGTCAGTTGTCTGTGAATGTGATCAATAAGTATTTATAATTTAAATCTACAAGGCTCATTTAAAGCAAAAAAAAGAGAAGCGTTGGCTTCTCTTTTAAAACGATACTGGTTTCATAATTATTCTTCAGTGGTAGCTTTTGGCTTTTCAATATTCAATTTCACCATTACCAATTCCGTAATATCAAAGGCACTATCAACATATGCAAACTCATTTCCCTGAAGGGTTAAAATTTGTGTATAGTTGTTTTCTTTGGCGACTGCTCTAATTGCTTCACCTAACTTTTTGTATAGGGGCTTCATCAACTCATTTTCTTTTTGTCGCATTAATTGTGTTCCTGCTTCTTTTGCCTTATTTACTTCAGCTTCAAATTTCTGAATTTCAATCAATTTTAAAGTTTTTGTATCTTGAGAAATGCTGTCAGCGATATCTCTAAATTCGTTCAAACTATTCTGATAAGCTGAAACTTTTAGGGCAAAAACCGAATCCAATCTTTCTGCATATTCTTTGGTTAGCTTGACAACAATTTTACCTTCGGGCATTACACTTAGTAAGTAATCACTGTTTACGGTTCCTACTTTAGATTGTGCTATCGCAATACTACTTATTAAGATAGCAATTAAGATACTAATTTTTGATTTCATGTTCTTTATTTTTGTTTGGCAAAGATATAAAAGGGATTGACTAAGAAAAAATTACGGTTCTTTAAAAGTGTTCATTTTTTCTGAAATATCGCTAATGATTTTATCAATGCTTGATTGAGAGTCAAACCAGAGGGTTTCTTTGTCTCTTTTGAACCATGTTAACTGTCTTTTTGCAAAACGGCGTGTATTTTTTTTAATTTCTGATATCGCAAATTCTCGGGTAAATTTTCCCTCAAAAAAAGAAAACAATTCTCGATATCCTACTGTCTGCAATGCATTGAGTTTTTTGTGGGCATGGAGGGTTTTTGCTTCTTCCAATAAACCATTTTCTAACATACGGTCTACACGCAAGTTGATGCGATCATATATAAAGGGTCTTTCTGCATCCAATCCAATTTTAATGGAAGTAAAATTTCTTGGTGCTTTGGGTTTGTTCTTAAAGGTAGCGTATGGGATTCCACTGCCAATACATACTTCTAGAGCTCTAATGACGCGTTTTGGATTGTCTAGCGCAATTTTTTCATAGGTTTCTATGTCCAACTCTTTTAATCGATTTTGAAGTGATTCCAAGCCTTTGGACTCCAATTCTAAATTCAAATTTTCCCGAATGGACGGTGCTACTTTTGGAAATGCATCCAAACCTATTAATACAGCATCTACATACAAGCCACTTCCGCCCACCATAATTTGCACAGAATTTTCTTGAAATAATTCTTTCAGTTTTTTAAGAGCCTCTCTTTCAAATTGCCCTACATTGTAATCGTCAAAAATACTTTTATTTTGAATGAAATGATGCTTTGCCGCGGCGAGTTCAGTTTCTTCAGGCACTGCAGTACCGATTTTCATTTCTTTAAAAAATTGACGAGAATCACAGGAGATAATATCACTTTTAAAATATTTTGCGAGTACAATACTGAGTGCTGTTTTTCCAATGGCTGTTGGACCAACAATGGTAATTAAAAAATTTTGTGTGTCTTTCATTCGTTTAAAATACTTCCGCAGTGATCACAAAATTTTGCTTTGTCTTTATGAGTATCTTTCAAGCAATTGGGACAGGACTGAGTATTGCTGTCGATTTTGTTTGTGTTTTTAGAAATTTCAGAACTTACAATCCCGGTAGGAATGGCAATAATTCCGTACCCTAAAATCATAATGATACTTGCGATGAATTGCCCAAGCGGTGTTTGTGGAGCAATGTCTCCAAAACCAACTGTTGTAAGGGTTACAATTGCCCAATAGACACTTCTTGGGATGCTTGTGAATCCGTTTTCTTCTCCTTCAATCATGTACATAATGGTTCCCAAAATAATACAAACGATGACCACGAAAAATAAAAAAACTGCAATTTTGGCTCTGCTAGATCTTAAAGCAACTAACAAGGTATTGGAAGCTCCTACATAGCGTGTGAGTTTTAAGATCCTAAAAACTCTTAGTAGCCGTAATGCTCTTAATGCGGCCAAGTGATGAGAACCTACAAAAATAAAAGAGAGGTATTTTGGGATGGTCGAGAGCAAATCAATAATGCCATAAAAGCTGAAAATATATTTGGAAGGTTTTTTTATTGAAATCAAACGTAAGATATATTCCAATGAAAAAAGCAATGTAATTATCCACTCAGAAATGTCTAGGAAGCTATGGTATTTAGCATCGAAACTTTCAATGCTCTCCAGCATTACGAGTAGGATACTTGCAATAATGGCAATTAAAAGAATGACATCGAAGAGTTTTCCTTCTTTGGTATCTGCTTCATAAATAATTTCATGAAGACGCTGTTTCCAAGCTGTTTTTTTTATTGTTGCTTTCAAGTGTTCTATTTGTGTGTTTGAAGTAACGAAGTTATGCTATTTTTATCAAAATTTATTTTGAAAGAAGATTATGGTGATAAGCGTATTATTTTTTGAACATTGTTTTTTTTGAGGTAGTTTTTTATAATTGTTTTAGAAATTTCTTTATTTTCAAAAGGTGTCAGCACCTTTTTTAGGATATCAATTTTATTTTCTTGGTAGGCTAAGTTGGTATATCCGTAGCCAAAAACGGTATTTCCTTCCACTAAAATAATGGCGTTTTCGCCCAGTTCACGCCCTTTTTCAATAATTAAAAAATTGTTATTATTAAAATGGTCGTTGATGATTTTTATCTTTTTCTTGAAGTTGAATTTTGGCACCAATGCTGCCAACTCTGTCTGGTATCTTAATTTTGTAAATAAGTCATTCCCAGTTTTTTCGAAGGTAATAGAGGCGGTTCTTTCTTGAATTTTTACCGCTCTTTTGGTTTCTTTTGTAAATAGCTGATTTACCGCTGATTTTATGTTTTTTCCTTTTCCAATATAGATGATTGTTCCCCTTATATTGTGTACATAAAAAAGTCCTTGTGCAGTGGGTAAACCTTGTAAAATGAATTGAAACTTCTCCTTTTCTGTTCTTTTATCAAAATATTTGATGGTATTTTGTAAGATGTCTTTCTGAACATCTTTCTGAAGTAATAGCTTAAACAACTGCACCGTAGCCAATGCATCTCCATTTGCTCTATGTCTATCTGTAATAGGAATTCCGAGTGATTTTACCAACTTTCCTAAACTATAGGAGGGTTCATCTAAAATAAGTTTTTTACTTAACTCAACCGTACATAAGGTGTTTCTGTCAAACTCAAACCCCAATCTAGAAAATTCAGTACGTAAAATGCGATAATCAAAAGACGTATTATGTGCAACCAAAATACAGTCCTTGGTAATTTCTACAATCCGTTTTGCAACCTCATAAAACTTAGGCGCGTTTCGCAACATTTTATTGTTAATACCTGTTAGTTTTACAACAAATTCTTGAATTTCTTTTTCAGGATTTACCAAACTTATAAATTGGTCTACCGTATTTTGACCGTCAAATTTATAAATGGCGATTTCTGTAATGCCTTCTTCGTTAAATTTTCCTCCGGTAGTTTCAATATCTAAAATTGCGTACAAATTTCTTTTTCTTTTATGATAAATTTAAGCAATGTAATTGCGACTACCAAATATGGCACTTCCAACACGTATCATATTGCTTCCGTTTTTAATTGCTAAACGGTAATCTCCACTCATTCCCATAGAGAGTATTTTTAATGCGCAATTGGCACGAACCGTTGTTGTTTTTTGAATGTCGAAGAATTGTTTTAAAGCGTTAAATTCTTCTTCTAATTGTTGTTGATCGTCTGTAAATGTGGCCATTCCCATAAATCCAACAATGGAAATATTCTCTAGCGTTGCCAATTCTTCTGAAGTAATAATTTCTTTAATTGCATCAAAAGACAATCCAAATTTAGAGTCCTCTTTGGCTATTTTTGCTTGTAACAAACAGTGAATTACACGATTGTGTTTTTTTGCTTGTTTGTCAATCTCTTTTAAGGTTTTAAAGGAATCTACACCATGAATTAAATCGACAAAATGTGCCATGTATTTCACCTTATTACGCTGTAAATGACCAATCATATGCCATTCAATGTCTTTGGGTAAGGCTTCAAACTTTTCTGCCATTTCTTGGATTTTATTCTCTCCAAAAATTCGTTGCCCTGCATCATAGGCTTCCTGTAAGTCTGCAATGGGTTTTGTTTTAGAAACAGCTACTAAGGCTACTTCTTCTGGGATGGATTCTTTTATCTTCTGTAAATTGTCTTTAATCATTTTCTTTTGTTGCTTAACGCAATAGTGCTATAATCTGACTCGCCAACTCCGTACCAATTCGATCTTGCGCTTCTTTGGTCGCTGCGCCAGTATGTGGAGTTAAAGAAAGTTCTGGATTCATTAATAGTTGCATTTCTGGAGTTGGTTCTTTTTCAAAAACATCCAATCCAGCAAACAGTACTTTTCCATCTTCAATGGCATTAACTAGGGCAACTTCATTGATAACACCACCTCTAGCAGTATTTATGATTCCAACACCTGGTTTCATTTGTTGAATTTCTTTTTCGTCAATTAAATACTTTTCTGTACTTGGTGTATGAATTGATATAAAGTCGGCTTCTTTGAATACTTCCTCTTTTGAGACTGTATCGATATTGAAATTGACTTTCTGTCCATTGAAAAAGTCCAATGTAATGGTGGCTTTTTCAATAAAAATATCGGTAGCAATTACGTTCATACCAATTCCTAAAGCAATTTTTGCTGTTTCTTGCCCAATACGTCCAAAACCAATTAGTCCAAGTGTTTTTCCTCGCAACTCTATGCCTTCTGCATACATTTTTTTCAAATCATTGAAACGAGTATCTCCTTCTAAAGGCATTTCTCTGTTTGCTTGGTGAAGAAAACGCGCCAATCCAAACAAGTGTGCAAACACCAATTCTGCCACAGCACTTGAAGAGGCAGCTGGGGTGTTGATTACATGAATCCCTTGATCTTCTGCAAACTGCACATCGATATTGTCTAGGCCAACACCACCGCGTCCAATTAATTTAATACCTGGACAGGCTTCCAATAATTCTTGACGAATTTCGGTTGCACTTCTTACCAAAACAGCATCAATACCGTTTTCATTGATGTAACTTTCCAGTTGATTTTGTGCCACTTTTATGTTGAGTACTTCAAAGCCTGCAGCTTCTAAAGCGTCAATTCCATTTTGTGAAATTCCGTCGTTTGCTAATATTTTCATGCTAAAATTCTTTCTAAGGTGAACATTTTAAAAGTAAATAATGGATGCATTATTTCTTTAAGTTGCTTAATTATTTATTTTTTTCTAGTGCTTGCATGGTGTCTACCAATACTTGCACACTGTATAGTGGTAGCGCATTGTACATGCTTGCTCTGTAGCCACCAACACTTCGATGCCCTGTTAAACCATTGATTCCAGCTTCTTTCCAAAGAGTATCGAAAGTTTCTTTTAATGAAGGGTCTGTTAAGACAAAAGTAGCATTCATCGTACTTCGGTCTTCTTTTGCGACCACACCTTCAAACAAGGGGTTTCGGTCTATCTCTGCATATAGCAGTGCTGCTTTTTTGTTATTTACGGTTTCTATAAACGGAATACCTCCTAAATCTTTCAACCATTGCATGGTTAATGTAGAAACATATACGGCAAAAACAGACGGTGTGTTGAACATACTGTCTTTGTCTATATGCGTTTGGTAATCGAGCATAGACGGGATGTGTCGAGTTACTTTGCCCAGAATTTCTTCTTTAATAATGATCAAAGTGGCTCCGGCAGGTCCCATATTTTTCTGTGCTCCCGCATAAATTAAATCGAATTTCTCGAAATCTAATTGACGTGAAAAAATATCTGAACTCATGTCGCAAACTAAGGGTGCATTGGTGTTTGGAAATGTTTTCATTTGTGTACCTGCAACGGTATTGTTACTTGTACAGTGAAAATAGTCGATATCTTCTGGTAGGGAATATCCTTTTGGAATGTAGGAAAATCCTGAGTCTTTAGAGGAACCTACTTCAACCACTTCTCCGAAAGCCTTGGCTTCTTTAATGGCTTTGTCTGCCCAAGTACCGGTATTTAAATAGGCTGCTTTTTTCTCTAGTAAATTATAGGCAACCATTAAAAATTCTAAACTGGCACCTCCCTGTAAAAACAAGGCTTTGTAGCCTTTGTTTTCAAGACCTAATAATTCCAATGCCAATTGTCTTCCTTTTTCCATAACGCTTACAAAAGAGGCACTACGGTGCGAAATTTCAATCAAAGACAAAGCATCATCATTAAAATTGAGAATTGCTTCCGATGCTTTTTGCAATACTTCTTGTGGCAGAATACAAGGTCCTGCGCTAAAATTATGTTTTTTCATTTTTTGAATTGTTAATGCGTCACTTTTTTAAATTCCAGCTAAAAAATCTAAGGTATTAATTCCATCTGCATAATCCCATAATTGTGGCTGCTGAGTTTCTCCAAAAGCAATTTCATTTGCTGTAAAACCATTGGATACAATACATTGAATTTTATCTTTGTCTTCTTCTAATTTACTTTTTAAAGCGCTTTCATTTTCATAATATTCATAGAAAATAGTGGCAATAGGAGAGGAGTAGCTTTCATCTTCTTTAATCATCAAGAAACCATTTTCTAATAAATCAAATTCACTCATTAAATAGACTGCCTTGTTGTAGTCGTAATTGTTCGCGTATTTGGCATTGTTGATAATCTCTCTTTTGTTATACATCCCATTAAAAAAGGCATCGAAATTATATCCTTTTGGGACATACAATTTGGAAACACTTCTACATCCCAATCCAAAGTAATTAAAAATATCTTCAGAGAGCTTTTCTAAGTCCAAATCAGATTCTTTTCCTGTTAATACAGCAACAGAATTTCTGCTTTTTCGAATGATATTGGGTTTGTTTTTAAAATAATATTCAAAATATCGTGCAGTATTATTGCTTCCAGTAGCTATTACGGCATCAAAATCTGCTAATTTATCTTCTGTAAAAGTGATTTTTTCTTTAAAATATGGATCAATATGTTCTAAATATTTTGCCAAGAAAGGCAATAAGTGTTTGTCGTTTGAGGATTGTTTTACTAAAACAGCATGTCCAGAAATCAACACTGTCAAAAAATCATGAAAACCGACTAAGGGGATATTCCCTGCCATTACAATCGCTACCTTTTTATCGGGTGAAGATGAAGGTTTATAGGTGTTGGCAAACGTATGTAGATTATTGTCTGTAAGTGCATTAGACCAGTTATAAACTGCTTCTAAAATGGCTTCTTTTGTAAACCAAGAATTGTGCTCTTGGGCTATTTTAATTTGATGTTTAAAGCCATCAAAAAACAGTTCATTTAAAAGAACGGCTTCTTTTTTTTGAATCCCATTCTTGGAAAACTGACTTAAAAAACTACCTAATTTTACAAAAGCATTTATTCTATTTTCAATACGATCCATTATATTTTGGTTGTCTGTTTTATTGGCGTTATTTTTGCAATTGCAAAGTTACATAAACTCAAAGAAAAAAACGATGGCAATTATAATTACTGATGAATGTATTAACTGTGGAGCATGTGAGCCAGAATGCCCGAATACAGCAATTTACGAAGGAGCCGACGACTGGAAACATGCTGATGGTACAGATTTAACAGGAAACATTGTTTTGCCCAATGGAAAAGCAATGAATGCAGACGAGGCGCAGGAGCCTATTTCTGATGAGATCTATTATATTGTAGCCGACAAGTGTACAGAATGTGTTGGTTTTCATGAAGAGCCACAATGTGCTGCCGTATGCCCTGTTGATTGTTGTGTGCCAGATGATGATCATGTGGAAACCAAAGAAGCATTGTTGGAAAAACAAAAATTTATGCATTCGAATTAAAACGAACTGTTTATAACATTATAAAAATCCTGAAGAAATTCAGGATTTTTTTGTTTTCATAATTAACTGAAACTTCTTCCAATAAAAAACACCCAACACATAAAGTGTTGGGTGTTTTCATTATAAAGTACTTATTTTATTCTTACATCGTAGGATGTCTGATTAAAATTGGTAGTTTAATGATAAGTTAAACATGGTACCTAATTGGCTAAAGTGAGATCCATCATACGTCATTTGAGAGTAACGACCATTAAAAGTAATGGCATTAGCTTCATTCTCAAGTTGCGTTAATCCAGAACCACCATCTGCAATAGAAATGATACTTGTATCATCTATGATTGCTTGTCCTGCAGCATTGTCTGCTTTGAACGCCCATTCTGGTAATACATTTAACAAGTTATTTACATTTAAAGCAATTGATAATTTATCAGTTGCTTGATAGTTAATTGCTAAATCGGTAACAATTTTAGGTGTAAATTCAGTTCTTAAGCCTTCGCTCATGAATTTTTGTCTAAAAGTTGTTTTTCCGAAATACGTATTGTTTAAAGCAAGACCCCATTTATTGATATCATAGTTTGCACCTAAGATCCATTTTGTTTTTGGTCTAGAAGTAAACATTAACGCTAAGTTCGATCTATCAAGTACTGGATAATCAGTTCCTTCTACGTTAATAGTAGGTACTTCTTCTGTTCTTTTGTTTTCAATCGTGTAATTTCCAGAAAGGTTTAATCCTAACTTTCCTTCACCGATTTCAATATTTGAAATTCCTGAAACAAAATCAATACCAGATGTAGTAGTATCGAAACCATTAAGGAAGAATTGATTGCTACCAATTTGGTTCGTGTAAATTACTCTGTCTTCAACGTCAATTTTATAATAATCAACTGTAAAACTTACATTGTTTGCTAATTTTCCACCAAAACCAACAGTAAGGTTTGTTGACTTTTCTGGTGTTAATTTAGGAATTCCTAATTCTCTAGCTTTAGGAGATACGTTGTTTACCAATCCAACAACTTCAATTCCTCCACCATCAGCAAAAGAATACTGAGATTTTTCAGTATAAATTTGATGTAAACTAGGTGCTCTAAATCCTGAAGATACAGAACCTCTCATGGTTAATTTGTCAGACAATTTGTAACGAGAACTTAATTTGTATACGAATGTATTTCCAAAATCAGAATAGTTTTCACCACGTACTGTACCACTTATTAAAAAAGCATCAGATACATCATAATCTAAACTAAAATATCCTCCTAAGTTATATCTGTTAAAGATTCCAGAGTTTACTGGGTCATTTCCAGCAAAAGAATCTGATCCACCACCTTCATAAGAAGAAAGTTTACCTGCAATAATTTCAAAATTTTCATTTCTAAACTCTGCACCCATACCAATACTTACTTTGTCAGACAATAAACGAGAAACATCTAAATTTCCAACAATGTGATTAAAAGCAGTTCCTCCTGGATCAAAACTAGTAGGACTTAATGCTTGATAGTTTTCACTTGCGTTGTGAGAATTGTTCACTTTGTACGTTTGTTCATTTCCACCAACAGTAACACTTGAATCTATGTTCCAGTCATTTACTTTACGAGTAATTCCAACAGTCGCATTGAAGTCGTTTAAGATTCCTTCAAAAGTAGGAACATATCCATCAAATCCACCTGCTTGGTTTGAAGGGAATAAATCTTGTAAATAAGCAGATTCTCCTGTTGCTACTTTCCAATATGGAGTTCTGTAGTTTGCATACGAGTTTACTTTTTTAAATACATAAGCTGCATTGAAGTACAATTTAGACTCTTCAGATAAATCATAAGCACCATTCACTAAGAATTTTGTTGCTACTGTTTCAGGAGAACCGTTAATGTTTCCTGCATCTGGTTTACGTGTTAAAAATTCTTCAACAACCGCTAAGTCAGCACCAAATCCAGTTCCACCAAAAGCTTCTCCTTTTGCACTTACCATACCTGGTCTGTTTGCCAATCCAACTTTAGAAAAATCGATTGTATAGTTTACAAAACCTTTATCGTCTCCGATAGAAGAACCATTGTTAATGCTAATTCCAAACATTTCACCATCTCCTTCAGAAGTAACTCCTGATCTTAATGTTGCAGATCCTCTACTTACATCGTCTTTTAAGATAATGTTGATTACACCTGCAATTGCATCTGAACCATATTGTGCAGAAGCCCCATCTCTTAATACTTGAATACTCTTAATAGCATCTACAGGAATTGCAGAAATATCTGTACCTGTTTCACCACGTCCAGGAGAATCTTGTGTATATAATAATGCACTTACGTTTTTACGCTTTCCATTAATTAATACCAATGTTCTACTTGGTCCCATGTTTCTGATTTCGTACGGATCTAATAAAGAAGTTGCATCGTTTACAGGTGTTTGTACCGTGTTAAATGATGGAATTCTAAATTGTAACGCCTTATCAAAAGTGTTTTGACCTGTAGACATTAATTCTTTCACACCAACAACATCCACTGGCAATGCAGTATCTGCATTACTTCTTGGAGCTGTTCTAGATCCTACTAAAATAATTTCTTCTAAAGCATTGTCTTCTTTCATAACAATTGTTAGGAATGAAGTACTTGTAACTTCAATTGTTCTTGAAGCATACCCCATAGAAGAGATTACCAATGTAGATGGTAAGCTTGCTACTGTAATCGAAAATGCTCCTGAATCGTCAGAAGTCGCTCCGTTAGCTGTTCCTTTTTCTACGATATTCATGTATGGCAATCCTTCACCAGTTGAATCCGTTACTTTTCCTTTTACAGTTTGTGCTAGCGCCCCTAAAGGAAGCATCAAAAGAAAAGCAATTGTACATAATTTTAATAAATACTTTTGTTTCATAAATAATTTGTTAGTTAATAAAAAGTGTGATATCACCTAATTCCAGATAAACATGGATGGATGATTTATATTAATAAGTAAGTGAAGGATTTTTTATACCCTTTATTTTTTCTTTTTTTCAAAAAAAAATTAAATTAGATATCAAAAAAAGTAATAATTTATAGGTTGAATGTTAGTTTTGTATAATAAAAAGCACCATTTGTTCCCATTTGTGTAGCGTCCCATAAACCACCACTATCGGTATAACCATTCTGTCTTGAAGGATAGATATTGAAGATATTATTAGCACCTAGTTGTAGGTTTGTAGCAGTGTTTAATTGATAATTAAAATGCAAGTCAGTAGTTACTTTTGGTTTGTAAATATCTGTTGCGGCGTTGAGTCGTTCGGAAGCCGAATTATTGAAATTGGCAATATCTTCTCGTATTTGCCAATCAATTAATTTTATACGACTAAAACGAGTAAAGTTGATGGAGGTTTCTAATTTTTTAAATTCGTAGCTAAAGCTCAAATTAAACTTACTCTTTGGAGCCGATCCTAATAAAAATTGTTGGTCTCTAGCATCAAAAAAAGTGTCTGCATCCAATTCGTTATTTTTAATTTCGGTCAGTTTCATATAATTGACGTTTCCCGATAGGTGTATCGAAATTTTACTTTTGTCGAGTACTTTTTTCCAATTAAGAATCATATCGAGTCCTTTGGTTTCCGTGTCTACACCATTTGCGAAAAACTGCACGTTGTCCAATCCAAAGCCAAGCGATGACGCATCAAAATTACCACTTAAAATAATTCGATCCTTTATGGCTACAAAATAAGCATCAACAGAAGCATTAAAATTAGGGCTTATTTTGGTTGAAAACCCAACACTAAAGTTTCTTGCCTTTTCTTCCTTTAATTGATCAATATTAAAAGAACGGGCAATCGGATTGTTATTTGCAATTAATAGTGATTCTGTGGGTACATTTCCAATAAAGTTGGTAAAGGTTAAATTGTAATAGCTTTGTGCTAAAGACGGAGCTCTAAAACCGGTACTATAGGAACCTCGGATATTTAATTTTGGAGTAACTTGATATCTGGATGCCAATTTTATATTAAGTGTACTCCCAAAATCACTGTAATATTCATAACGCAATGCCGCACCAATCATGAATTCTTTTGTGAAATCAATTTCCGTGTCTGTATAAATACTAAAATTAGAACGATTCCGATCTACTTCATTTTCTGGAGCATATCCAGGAAACCCTTGTGCACCTCCTGGGCGAATGATACCATTGAATGTTTTGTAATTTGCAATGGGAGTTTGAGATGTAACCAGTTCATCATAAATATCATAGGATGCATAAGAAGCTTCTTCACCAGCAAAAATCGCATACTTATCGAGACGGTATTCGAGTCCTAAAGCTATGTTGTACCCAAGCGACTTGGTATAAAAATATTTAGAAAAATCAACACTGGTTGTATTTTGAATTAATTGATGTCCACCAGCATCAAACTCTGTAGGAGAGTTTTCCTCTAAAGTAGCATTCAATGTATTTTTTATAAAGTAATGAAAATTATTTCGACCAAACGTATTATTAATATCTACATTCCAATCTTTAAAATTAGCGACGAATCCGAATGAAAATGAATTGTCAGTGATGTTGGAGGTAATTAGTGGATTAAATCCTTCAGGATAGATATCTAAAACATTTCGTTCACTATCCATAGCTCTTGTAAAAGCAAATGCTTCTGTGTCTTTATAGTTAAATCCACCATTCACGTAAAACTTCGTAGCAGTACCTATGGGGATTTCAGCATTTAAAAAGAAACTCACATTTTTTACGGAGGCCTGTCCAAATTTTTGTCGATTAATTGTTCCAGGTCGAATTGTATTGTCTGAAGATAATGCTTCTGTTGAAAAATTTATAAATCCATTTTCAGCAATTTTAGCGCCATAATTCAATGCCAACTTATAAGTGAATCCATCTATTTTAGAGGGAAGTGTACCTGTACTATTTGCATTGTGAAATCCAACAGTAGAACTTACATTCAAATCGTCATCTCCATCTTTTAAAATAATATTGAGGACCCCTGCAATGGCATCAGAGCCATACTGTGCCGATGCTCCATCGCGTAATAATTCAATTCTCTTGATGGCAGAAATTGGAATGGCATTCAAGTCCGTTCCAGAATTTCCTCTTCCTCGAGTTCCATATAAATTTATTAAGGAAGCCTGATGCCTTCTTTTTCCATTAATCAATACCAGTGTTTGATCAGGGCCCAAGCCTCTCAGTGTAGCTGGATCGATATGGTCTGCACCATCTGCACCCGATTGTTTTGAAGCGTTAAAAGAGGGAATTGCATATTGTAAAAATTGATTGATTTCTACTTGACTACTTTTTGCGGCTGAATTTTCAATGTCAATAAAATCAATAGCTACGGGAGTATCATCTGCAGCCCTATTTTTATTTCGAGAGCCTACAATTTTAACTTCATCCAATTCTTGTCCAGAGGTTAATACAATGGTATGAAATTTCTTTGGCGTTAATTGAAGTGTTTTCGTTTCATGTCCCAAAAAACCAACCACGACATTGTTGTCTTTTTGAATGTTAAATTGAAAAGTTCCATCGGTATTTGTTGTGGTTCCAAACAACGATTTGCTGTCTTTTAAAGTAGCGCCGCTTAATGGAATGTTATCGGAGCTAAGAACAATACCGCTAACGACAATGTTTTTATAACTATACGAACTGTCTATATCAATTGTCGTATAATTTGAAACGTCTGCTTTGGATTTGTTTCTTCGATTTAACGCCTCATCTTTTGAGTAAACAACATAGTAGCTGTTCCCTAAATCATCATATAGAAAAGGGGTTAACTTTTGTAATAAAGAGATGGATTCTTTTATGGATAAATTGAAGAACCCACTTTCTTGTACGAGCCGATTCTTAATTAATTTGGTGTCGTAGGTAAAGAATATTTTGTGGGTATTGCTTATTTTATCAAGTAGTTTAGAGAGTTCAATCTCTGTATTTTTTTTAATTTGAGCATTCGTTGAAAGGCAAGTTGAAAAGAGACATAGCATCCATACTAATTGTAAGAATATTAGTTTCTGTTTCATTGGTTGAGGTAGTATTGTGTTTACTTCTTTCTAATTATAAGCAAATTGTCCATTTTTAATATGGTAACATTGGCAGATTTTTCAATTGCGTTTATACAAATATCGATATTTGTATTTGGAACTGCCCCAGTGATTAGAATATCTTTACTTTTTGTGTCTTTAAAAACAATGGAATATCCATACGTTTCTTTAATTTTCTCCATGACATTTTCTAGAGAAATATTTTCGAAGAGCAATGAACCATCTTTCCAGGAAGTTTCAACAATTGGATTGTAAATATTGATATCTTCTAAAATTTCTCTTTTGTCAGCCGAGTAGGAAAGGTAGTTGCCCGGAAGCATCTTTTTGTCTCCTGCATTTTTAAGCTTTAACCAAATATTCCCTTCTTCTAAGAAAACCGCTGTTTTTTCTTTTTTCGTGTTTACATTAAATGAAGTTCCATAGACTTCAACAGATAAATCATCTGTAAGTACCCAGAATTTTGCGTTTGTAGTTACTTTTTTATCTACCTGAAAAAAAGCTTCTCCCGATAGCCATACTTTTCTGCTTTCATTTTTGTAGTAGGAGAGACTTGAGTTTGAGTTTAAAGTAACATTACTACCATCTTGTAGTTTTATTTTTAAAATTTCACCAAAATGAGTCTTGTGGGTAATTTTAGGGCTTCCACTTAAAAAATAAAACCCTAAAGAAATAAGCAATGCAATAGAAGCTGCAATACGAAGCGGTTGTAAAAATTGCACCTTTCTTTTTGGTGCTGTTTGTTTCTTTTGAATTTTTGCTTCTAATTTTGACCATTCGAAAGCAACTTTTTCTTTGCTTACAAATTCTTTCTTAAAAGAGATTCCTAATACAAGGTCCTTTGCTTGATTTAAAATTTCTTTTTGATCAGGGTTGTTATAGATCCAGTGTTCCCAGAAATTAATATCGGTAGCGTTTTTTTGAAGTACCCAGTTTTTAAACGAAGTGTCTTCTAAAAAATCATTGATGTTGTTGTACTCTTTGTATTTCATTTTCTATTATAATCGTATTCTAATTAGAGTAAGGTATGTTATCTGTTTTTATACTCTTAAATTTATGTTAAAGCGATTTAAAAAGTTTTAAAATAGAAATATCTTCTTTCAGACTTTTAATCGCTTTGTGCAAAGTATTTACGACACTTTGGTAATTGATGTTCATGATTTCAGCAATTTCTGCTGTTTTCAATTCGCTATAATATTTTAAATAAATAGCCTCTTTTTGTCTTTTGGGCAATTTATTTAAAAGGACTTCGATCTTTTTGTTTTTAAAAATTACTGTTTCCTGATTCATAATCAACTCTTCTTTAGTGAATTGAATGTCGGTAATGATTTCTTCAGAGAAATCAGTCGTTTTCATTTTCTTATTCTTTGTAATTACTTTTATGATAAAACGTTTATAAGAAGTAAACAAATAGGGTGCAATGGTCTCTAAATCACTGAGATTTTCTCTTTTTTCATAGATGTATAAAAAAAAGTCTTGTAGTGTGTCTTCTGTAAGTACTTCATTTTTGGAAATTTTTAATCCATAACTGTGCAACAACGGATAATAAGTTTCAAAAAGGACTGCAAAGGCTTTCAGATCGCCTTCTTTTAGCGATTTCCAAAGATATTTATCAGTCAGTTTCTCCATTTGCGAATTAAAAATGTTAAAATAATGACCAATATAAAGAAAAATATGAGTTCCTGTTTTCTTTATTGATTTTATTCCTCATTTTATGAAACTTCCTATATATTTGCTCACGCAAAATTTATAGAGATGAAAGCCGGAATTGTAGGATTACCAAATGTAGGAAAATCAACGTTGTTTAATTGTTTGTCGAATGCAAAAGCGCAAAGTGCCAACTTTCCTTTTTGTACAATCGAACCCAATATTGGTGTTGTAAATGTGCCAGATGCACGTTTAGAAAAATTAGAGGAATTGGTAAACCCAGAAAGAGTATTGCCTGCAACTGTAGAGATTGTAGACATTGCTGGATTGGTAAAAGGAGCAAGTAAAGGTGAAGGTTTAGGAAATCAATTCCTTGCCAATATTAGAGAAACAGATGCTATTTTACATGTTGTACGTTGTTTTGACAATGACAATATTATTCACGTAGACAACTCTATAGATCCCGTTCGAGATAAAGAAACCATTGATATTGAATTGCAATTAAAAGATTTAGAAACAGTTGAGAAGCGCTTAGAACGTGTAAAAAGAACGGCTAAAACTGGGAATAAAGACGCACAAGCCGAATTGGTTGTTTTACTAAAAATTCAAGAAACACTCTTAAAAGGTGTTTCTGTAAGAGCATTGAATTTCTCAGAAAAAGAAATGGAATATGTTCAACCATTACAATTCATAACTTCAAAACCAGTATTGTATGTGTGTAATGTTGATGAAAATTCAGCAGTATCTGGAAACGATTATGTAGAAAGAATTCGAGAAGCGGTGAAAGATGAAAACGCAGAAGTAATTGTTTTAGCGGTAGGCACAGAAGCAGACATCACAGAATTAGATGATTACGAAGAAAGACAAATGTTTTTAGCAGATATTGGTTTAGAAGAAGCTGGTGTTTCGCGCTTAGTGCGTTCTGCATACAAACTTTTAAATTTACAGACTTATTTTACGGCAGGTGTTAAAGAAGTGAGAGCTTGGACCATTCCAATTGGATCAACAGCACCTCAAGCAGCAGGTGTCATTCATACTGATTTCGAAAAAGGATTTATCCGTGCCGAAACAATTGCCTATGAAGATTATATAACTTTTGGAAGCGAAGCCAAAGTTAAGGAAGCAGGGAAAATGAAAGTAGAAGGGAAGGAATACATTGTTAAAGACGGAGATGTAATGCATTTTCGATTTAATGTGTAAGTCTTATCTTAAATAGATACTAGTAAAAAAAACTCTATTAGAGTTTTTTTTTATTTAAAATTAAAAAAGTAATTTGGTCTCTGATTGCTCAGAAAAACAGAAAACTATACAATATGAAAAAACACCTACTTATTTTATTTTTAACTCTCTTCATTGTTGCGTGTAATAGTATCAAAAAAACACAAGAAGCGTTACATAAAGGAAATTATGACAAAGCCATTAGTTTGGCTGTTCGGAATTTAAAAGGTAATAAATCGAAAAAGAAAACCCAGCCTTATATTTTAATGTTAGAAGAGGCCTTTGGCAAAGCTTCTCAGAGAGACCAAGAAGAAATTGCTTTTTTAAAGAAAGATGCAAATCCTGAAAATTTAGAAAGAATTTACAATATATACCTTCGTTTAAAAGAAAGACAACAAAAAATCAAACCTCTGTTGCCTCTTAAAATTTCAAAAAAGAATGCAAATGCACGTTTTGACTTTGAGAATTATGATGAAGCGATTATCACATCAAAAACTGAGGTATCAAATCACCTGTATACAAAAGCAAAAGCATTATTTACCTCGAATTACAAATACGACTATCGAAAAGCATATGAGGAGTTAAAATATATAGAAGAAATAAATCCAAACTATAGAGATACACGTTTTTTAATGCAAGAAGCGAATGCCAAGGGAATCGATTATGTTTATGTTTCAATGAAAAACGAAACATCGCAAGTGGTTCCAAAAAAATTAGAAAAAGATTTGTTGAATTTTGATACGTATGGCTTGAATGATTTGTGGACGGTGTATCACAGTAAAAAAGATACTGAAATTAGATATGATTTTGGATTGTCTTTAAATTTAAGAAAAATAGCAGTTTCTCCAGAACAGGTGAGAGAAAAGCAAATCATAAAAGAAAAACAAATAAAGGACGGATATAAATACTTGTTAGATGCAGACGGGAGTCAAGTCAAAGACAGTTTGGGCAACAAGATTAAAGTTGATAAACTTGTAAATGTACGTTGTGAATTATATCAATTTACACAGTTTAAATCTGCCACAGTATCCGGGGAAGTGACCTATGTAGATTTTAAAACAAAACAAACGATTAAAGTATTTCCAATAAAAAGCAAATTTGTTTTTGAACACCAATATGCAGATCACAATGGAGATAAAAGAGCTTTAGAACGTTCTTACTTGAGTTTATTAATGGCTAAATCTGTTGTTTTTCCGAGTAATGAACAAATGATTTATGATACTGGTACCGATTTAAAAAGAAAATTAAAAGCGATTATTGCTCGAAATAAATTCCAGAAATAATCGCTGCTCAATTTTTTTTACTCCTTATTATCCTTTATAAAAAGGCAATTTCACGACCGTTGCTGGAATTGCTTTCTTACGAATCTGAATGTGTATTTGTGTTCCTGATTTCGCAAAGGCTCTTGGGACATAACCCATTCCAATTCCCTTTTGTAAACTCGGACTCATAGTTCCAGAAGTTACATTTCCAATAACACTTCCTTCAGTATCAACGATATCATATCCATGTCTTGGAATGCCTCTTTCGTTCAATTCGAAAGCAACAAGTTTCCGTGCTGGTTTTGCTTCTTTTTGCGCTGCTAATGTCGGTGCATTTATAAAATCTTTTGTGAATTTGGTAATCCAACCCAAACCTGCTTCTATCGGAGATGTAGTGTCGTTAATGTCATTGCCATACAAACAATAGCCCATTTCTAAACGTAAAGTATCTCTTGCTGCTAAACCGATGGGTTTAATTCCAAATTCTTCTCCAGCTTCAAATACTTTATTCCAAATTTGTTCCACTTCATCATTCTTACAGTAAATTTCAAATCCACCAGCACCCGTATATCCCGTTGCAGAAATAATCACATTTTCGATGCCTGCAAAATCACCCACTTTGAAAGTATAAAAAGGAATGTCTGCCAAATCTAAGGAAGATAATGACTGCATTGCGACTACCGCTTTTGGTCCTTGAATTGCCAATAAAGAGTAGGCTTCTGAAAGGTCTTTTAGCTCCGCGCCAAAGGTTTCATTGTGTTTCGAAATCCAATTCCAGTCCTTTTCAATATTGGAAGCATTTACAACAAGTAAATACTGGTTTTCTTTTATTTTATAACAAATAAGGTCATCTACAATTCCATTATTTTCATTTGGAAAACAACTGTATTGCGCATCACCAATGGCTAATTTAGAGACGTCGTTTGAAGTAACTCGTTGTAGAAGTGCCAATGCATTTTCACCACTTACCAAAAACTCACCCATATGACTTACGTCAAAAACACCAATAGATTCCCTTACAGTAAGATGTTCTGCTGTAACTCCTTCATACTGTACAGGCATATTATACCCTGCGAAAGGAACCATTTTTGCGCCTAATGAAACATGTATCTCGTGTAGTGCTATATTTTTCATTTGTAGTTTTCTTAAATTTTTGGCTAAATTATTGAAAAATAGACAATAATCAATCACTAAATTTTCGTTAATTTTCTAAAATAAGAACCCGAAACAATTCCATATATGAATTTAAGTTCCAGGAACACTTAAAGTATACTTTAGGTGTTCTTGGTTCAGGAAATTGTGTTAATTTTGGAAAATAGCGAAATACAGCTGTTTTATAATGATTTTTGTTTTACCTGATTTAGATACATAATGAGCAACGAACAACCGAATAACCCCATGCATGGGATTAAATTAGCAACCATTTTAGAAGAACTTTTTAAAGAATATGGGTGGGAGGAATTAGGAGATATCTTAAATATAAAAGCATTTCAGAACAATCCAACCTACAAATCGAGTTTAAAATTCTTAAGAACGACCCCATGGGCGAGAGAGAAAGTAGAGCAACTCTATGAGAAAACCATGTTGAAATAAATAAAGGTTTCTCGTTTACTAAACCGAAAAACGTTTAGAATATTCCTCTATGTTTATTCTGTGTTTAAATAACTCTTTAACTCTTCGTAGGTACGAATCTTTAGAGATACTTTTTCTTTGCCAATTACTTTTTTGATTTGTTCAGGAATTTCAATGGAGACAGGTAGTGTAGTTTCTACAACATCTAAAAACTTCACAGGATGGGCCGTTTCTAAGAATACACCGTACTCATTTTCTTCTAAATTATGTTTCTGTAATCCCAAATATCCTACTGCTCCATGCGGATCTGCAATATATCCAGTTTCTGTGAAAATTGATTGCATCGCTTTTTTGGTAATCTCATCTGTAAAACTATACGATGAGAATTTATTTTTCAAGGCCATCAAATCATTATTAAATAACTCTTGAATTCGAATAAAATTACTAGGGTTTCCAACATCCATTGCATTTGAAATGGTAGCTTTAGATGGTTTTGGAACGTAGTTTCCGTTTTCTAAATAATTGGAAACAGTATCATTGATATTGGTAGCTGCAATAAAGTGTTTTATGGGTAATCCTAATTTGTTAGCCATGATTCCTGCGCAAATATTTCCGAAATTTCCACTTGGTACTGAAAAAACCAATTCTTTATTTTGCTTCTTTAATTGTTTGTATGCAAAGAAAAAGTAAAACATTTGTGGCAACCAACGTGCCACATTTATGGAATTTGCAGAGGTCAGTGTTCGTTGGATCGTTTTATCCAAAAAGGCTGTTTTTACCATGTCTTGGCAATCATCAAAAACCCCATCTACTTCCAATGCAGTAATGTTGTTTCCTAAAGTAGTCAATTGTCGCTCTTGAATATCGCTTACTTTTCCACTTGGGTATAAGATTACTACTTTTATTCCTTTCGCATTTAAAAAACCATTTGCAACGGCCCCCCCAGTATCTCCAGAGGTTGCTACTAATACCGTAATTTCTTTGTCATTGTCACGATTGAAATACGCTAAGCATGAACTCATAAAACGTGCACCAACGTCTTTAAAAGCCATTGTGGGTCCATGAAATAATTCAAGCGTACCTATGTTTTCTTCAATTTCTACAACAGGAAAATCAAAAGAAACTGTTTCCTTAATAATTTCTTTTAATACGGTTTCAGGAATTTCATCTCCTACAAATTGTTTGATGGCTTCAAAGGCAATTTCTTCATGACTATATTGTTCAATGTTTTCGATAAAATCTTTTGATAGTGGCGTAATATTTTCTGGAAAATAAATTCCCCTGTCTTTTGCAAGCCCTTCTATTACTGCATTCTTAAACGTTGTGTTTGGTGACTTTCGATGTAAACTGTAATAGTTCATTATTGTAATTTTTTTTTAATTTAAGGTATTGACAATGCAAAAAATGAATATAATAACTATTTAATAATTTTCATTCCTTGTGGATTTATTTTCGAAATAAACATTTCAAAACCAATTCCTGTTTCTTGATAGGCTGCTTCAATCGCTTTATACACGTTTTTTGCACTTTCATCTCCTTTACATAGAGCGAAAATTGTGGGGCCAGACCCACTAATTCCTGCTCCTAAAGCTCCTGCTTTTATTGCATTTGTTTTTACTTCGTCGAAAAAAGGAATTAAGCCTTTTCGAAAAGGTTCTACGATAACATCCACCAATGAGTTGCTAATCAATTCATAATTACTTGTAAATAGGCCACTTACCAAACCTCCTACGTTTGCCCATTGTGTAACAGCATCTTGCAAGGCGATCTCTTTTGGCAGTACCTCTCGTGCATCTTTTGTTTTTATCGCAATCTGAGGATGAATTGCAACCACTCTTAGTTCTTCAGGTACGGGAAGTTTTATAACTTCCAATGGTTCATAACTCCTCACTAACACAAACCCTCCATAGATTGCGGCAGCCACGTTGTCAGCAATTGCAGATCCGCAAGCAACTTCTTCACCAAACATGGCAAATTTTGTCAATTCTAAGTTGGAATATTGATGAGTTAAAAATTGATTTACTCCAAATGCCGCGCCCGCAGCACTAGCTGCGCTACTGCCTAGGCCACTACCTGGAGAAAAACCTTTGTGAATGGTTAATGCAATACCGAAATCGGCTTTTGCCTCTAATAATATTTTTTTAATTACGGCACTTGCTGCATTTTCATCAACGTTGTATGGCAATACTGCACCTGTAATATTGGTTATTTTAACTCCTTTTTCTACCGTTTTTGTAAAGGTCATTTCATCTCCAATTGCATCTACTGCAAAACCCAAAGAATCAAATCCGCAAGAAACATTAGCGACCGTAGCTGGAGCAAATATTTTTAAATAATCCATGATTTATTGTATATAAAGATTGAAAATGAGAAAATTAAAAAGCACTTTTTTAGCATCTAAAGTACTACTATTTTCACCTTTTTATTCTTTTTTTTTAATCGAATTTACAAATTACCAATTCTAATAATATCTGCAAAAATACCCGACGCTGTTACGTCTGCTCCTGCACCTGCTCCTTTTATTATAAGTGGGTTTATTGGGTATCTGTCCGTGAAAAACAACACGATATTGTCACTTCCTTCCAGATTATAAAAAGGATGTTCTGGAGCAATCTGTTGCAAGCCAACATTGGCATTTCCATTTTCAAATGTTGCCACATATTTTAAACGACAATTTTTAGTATTCGCTTCGTTAAATAAGTTTTTGAAATGTGCTTCATTTTGTACCAAAGATTCATAAAAAGCATCATTATTTGATGTTTTTAAACTCTTTTCAGGTAAAAAAGCATTGTTTTCTATGTTTTCTAACTCTAAATCATAGCCACTTTCTCTGGCTAAAATTAGAATTTTTCTTGCGACATCGATACCACTTAGATCAATTTTTGGATCTGGCTCTGTATACCCTTCCTTTTGTGCTTGTGCTACCACATCATGAAAGGTAGTGTTTTCGTTGTAGTTGTTAAATACAAAGTTTAAACTTCCTGATAAAACGGCTTGAATTTTATGAACTCGATCGCCTGAAGCAATTAAGTTTTTTAATGTGTCAATGATGGGTAAACCTGCACCCACATTTGTTTCAAATAAGAAAGGAGCATTGTACTTTCTCGAAGTTTCTTTTAGTTTTTTATAATTTTCTAAAGTAGAGGCACAGGCAATTTTATTACAGGTTACGACACCAATACTTTCGCTTAAGTAGTTTTCGTAAAATTCTGAAACCTGCTGATTGGCGGTATTGTCTACAAAAACACTGTTTCTTAAGTTGCTGCTTTTTACTTTTTCAAAGAAGGCTATCAAACTCGTTGGTGTTCCGTTTTCTAATGGTTTTTTCCAGTTTTCCAAGTCAATACCATTTTCATCGAAAAACATTTTTCGAGAGTTTGAAATTCCGACAACTTTAATACTTAGTTTTAAATGCTTTTTTAAGTATTTTTTTTGCTGATGAATTTGAGCTAAAAAGCGCTCTCCAACATTTCCAACACCAGTAACAAAGAGGTTCAGTTGTTTTATTTTTTCTTCAAAAAATTGTTCATGTAAAGTGTTTAATGCTTTTTTTGCATCTTTTTTATTAATGACTGCCGAAATGTTTTTTTCTGAGGCTCCCTGAGCAATTGCGCGAATATTGACATTGTTTTTTCCTAAAGAACTAAACATTTTTCCGCTCAATCCTTGGTGGTTTTTCATATTGTCTCCAACCAAAGCAATAATGCATAAATCTTGCTCTAAAATAACAGGTCTTACTTTTTGCTGATGAATTTCATACTCAAAGGTACTATCAATTAATTTTTGAGCCCGATATGCGTCTTTATTTTCAACACCAATACAAATGGACAATTCAGAAGATGCTTGGGTAATTAAAGTGATGTTTATTTCGTGTAAAGAAAGTATTTCGAATAAACGTTTTGAAAACCCGGGCATCCCTACCATACCAGTACCACCTAGTGTAATAAGTGTTATGTTTTCTATATAACTAATTCCTTTTACGGGTTGGTTATTGGTGTGGGTATCTTTGGTAATTCGAGTTCCGATATCTTCAGGTTGAAATGTGTTTTTAATGACAATTGGGATTTCTTTTTGTAAAACAGGTTGAATTGTTGGAGGGTAAATCACTTTTGCCCCAAAATGTGATAATTCCATGGCTTCGTGGTACGAAATATGAGGGATCGCAAATGCTTGTTTTACAATGCTTGGATTGGAAGTGAACATTCCGCTTACGTCTGTCCATATTTGCAATTCTTTGGCATCTAAAGCCGCTGCATAAATTGCCGCTGAATAATCAGAACCACCCCGCCCCAATGTCGTTGTTTGTCCTAGGTTTGTCCGAGCAACAAAACCAGGCATTAATGTAACATGTGCAGTAGCGTCCTTAAAGTAGTCCGTAATATTTTTGTTCGTTGTTGGAAAATCAACTACAGCATCTAAATACATTTCAGAGGCAACAATTAAATCTCGACTGTCTTTGTAGTTGGTGTCGATTTTTAAATTAGAAATTTCTGCAATGATAGAAGCCGATAATAATTCACCAAAACTAGAAATTGTAGCCAATGTTTTTGGACTCAATTCTTCCAATAAATAACATCCTTTGTAAATTGTTTCTAGTTGGTTGAATAATTCTTTGATATGTGCAACGATCGTAGGTTGTTGCTCTGTAGGAATTAACTCTTCAATGACATTAAAATGATGTTTTTCTAACTTTTGAATGATCTCCTTATAGCCGCTATTTTTATTTTGTGCCAAGTGTGCTCCTTCAATTAATGCATTTGTTGTTTTACCAAAGGCAGAAACCACAACGATTATTTTTTGTTTTTTAGACGTAGCAATAATAATATTTATTACTTTTTTTATGTTTTCTGAACTAGCTACCGAGGAACCTCCAAATTTTAAGACTTTCATTTTTTTTAATAAAATAGTGATAAATAATTTTTATGAATTTGTTTTCGAATCTTTCTCGAAAAATATGATGACCTAATTTGATATGAAAAATAAGAACCCCTAAAGGGTAATAATCGAAGAAATGCGAATGGTACCAATAGTAGCCATATCAAATAGAATTGCTGAAATGGTTAATGAAATAATATGTAGATTTATGTTATTCACAAGGCAAAAATATTGTTAATAATCAATAAATTAACTTTTATTAAAGATTATTTTATGTGAACCCCTTATTTATATCAAATGATTAAAAATAGCTACTATAAAATATTAAATTAGTTTCTTTTTATGGATTTATTTGCCTTTTCCTTAATGATCATGGCAATGGGTTTATTTTTAATTTTGCTTTCCAGCCATGATAAAATATCTAAATATAAAAAAGCTCTTTTTTCGTATTGATGATCTTCATATTTACTTAATCGGGCATGTATTTTTTTAAATTCGTTTTTAATTTCATGTGGATACACATCACTTAAATCCCGGATGGAGGTGATGAACTCTTTTTGTACCTCCTGTAAGTTTTCCATTTTCAATAAAAACTTATAGGTATCTACAAACTGTCTTTCCAAATCATAGTCCAGCCCACATTCATAATGTGCTATTAGGTTTAAGACCCTCGCAAAACACTGCAAGTCTTCAGCAACTTTTAAATCTTTAGTGTTAATAATCTTACTTAAATAGAAGATGCATTCTTTATTTTTATTCATTCCAAAATATAAACAAGCAATTTTGTAATACAAAATCACAATATGATGATTGTCCAATCTAGATTGATACGTTTCTATTTTTGTATTGATAATGTCTACTAAATATTCCCCTTCACTAAAGGTTGCTTCTAGAAAATGCAAATGCAACTTATTGGTATAAAAATAGAGAAAGATGAGAATCTCTGTATTGCTATTAAATGGAATACTTTTATTCTCAATTTCATTTTCGAAGTAGCTGAGTTCTTCTTTGAATTTTTGGTTGTTTTTTACTAAAAAAGAGGCCTCCAAAAGGTAGTTTTTTCCTTTTAGATAAAAGACAGGATGCAATGAAATTAACTCCTTATGACTTTTGAATAAGTCGACCCATTTACTTGCATATTTATAGCTTTGTAAGAAATTCTGAGTTAATAAACTGAACCATAAATGTGATTTGTATAGCCATAATTTTTCTCGAAACCCAAAGTCTGAAAAATCATATTTTGGCAATTTATTATTAAAATAAGTCGTGATAAAATGCAATTCCTCATTATTTTTTACATAGCCATTTTGTAACAAATGACTGTACAATTGTAGCGATAAATTAGAGAGTTTGCTAGTGGTTACATTGAGTTGACTTAAATTTTTTGCTTGCACAGATAGAAAATCAGCGCGAGAACTAATACTTCGCGTAATGTACTGTGTTTCAATTACTTTTTCTAACTCTACAATTTCATAAGCTACATTCTTTTCTTCGTTATCAATCGCCAGTCCCTTCGCTTTCTCTAATAATTTTAAACTTTGCTTATACAACCCCTTTTGATATAGAATGGTGGCAAAATCAAGTTGTTCTCTTATCTGTAAGCGAATATTTTGGTGGGAAGGATTTAGGCGTAAACTAATTAAAATTTGTTTGTACAAATGCGCTTTTAGGTTGGATAATTGTTGTTTGGTGACAATATTGCTTTTAATGATTTCCTTTTCATTGTAGGCCTTCATTTTGTCTAAAAACTTAAACAAAGAAAAGAATTTAGCATCTACATTTCCACCCAATCTACTCACATAAAGGTTGAATTGCCTCTTTTCTGATTTTGATAAGGATTTTACCAAAATAAACAAGGAATCCTTTTGTTGGTTGAGTGATGTAATGCTTTTGCTCATAAAATACTGATTATAAATAACTTGAGTATTAAAAAAAAGAAGTAGCAATCGTATTTAGTGCTCTTAAAACATCCTTTTAATAAAGCCCAAGATATACATTTGATTTATATATATGAAATACAAAATATAAAGATGCAGGATAATAAAGTTCAAATTTTTGATACTACCCTAAGAGATGGAGAACAAGTGCCAGGATGTAAACTGGATACGAAACAAAAGTTGGTGATTGCGGAACGTTTAGATTTGTTAGGTGTCAATGTTATCGAAGCTGGGTTTCCTGTCTCCAGTCCAGGAGATTTTAATTCTGTTTCAGAAATCTCAAAAATAGTAAAAAATGCAACGGTTTGTGGATTGACAAGAGCCGTAGAAAATGATATAAAAGTAGCCGCAGAAGCCTTGAAATATGCCAAATTTCCAAGAATTCATACTGGGATTGGTACCAGCGATTCCCATATAAAATTTAAATTCAATACTACTAGAGAAAAAGTAATTGAACGTGCTGTAAAAGCCGTTTCGTATTCAAAATCCTTTGTAGAAGATGTTGAGTTTTACGCCGAAGATGCTGGTAGAACGGAGAATGAATATTTAGCAAGCGTATGCGAAGCAGTTATCAAAGCAGGAGCTACGGTATTGAATATTCCAGACACAACAGGTTACTGCTTGCCAGAAGAATATGGTGCAAAAATAAAATACCTAAGAGAAAATGTAAAAGGCATCGAAAATGTAATTCTTTCCTGTCATTGTCATAATGATTTAGGAATGGCAACCGCAAATTCAATTGCAGGAGTTATGAACGGGGCACGTCAAATAGAATGTACGATTAACGGAATTGGTGAGCGCGCAGGAAATACTGCTTTAGAAGAAGTGGTGATGGTTTTAAAGCAACACCCGTATTTGAATTTGGTGACCGATATCAATACAAAATTATTATACGATACCAGTATTTTGGTTCGTGAAAGTATGGGAATGCCTGTACAACCCAATAAGGCAATTGTGGGTGCAAATGCCTTTGCGCACAGTTCTGGAATTCACCAAGACGGTGTAATTAAAAATAGAGAAACATACGAAATAATGGATCCTGAAGATGTGGGTGTTACAGAAAGTGCTATTATTTTAACTGCAAGAAGTGGTAGAGCCGCACTGGCCTACAGAGCAAAAAAGATTGGATACGAATTGACAAAGGTGCAGCTAGATTATGCCTATGAAGCATTTCTTGAATATGCAGATAAACAGAAAGAAGTAATGAATGAAGATCTTCATTTGATTTTAAAAAAAGTAAATAAAATTTCTAAAATAACAATGGCATAATGGGAAAAACATTATTTGATAAAGTTTGGGATGCTCATGTGGTTGATGTTATTGAAAACGGACCACAGGTGTTGTATATCGATAAGCATTTAATTCATGAAGTAACAAGCCCCCAGGCTTTTAATGAGCTAGAAAGTCGAGGAATTCCGGTAGCAAGACCTGATAAAATTGTGGCTACAGCAGATCACAATACCCCAACATTAAATCAGCATCTGCCTGTAAAAGATCTGTTGTCTAGAAATCAATTAGAACAACTTACTAAAAACTGTGCCAAAAATAAGATTACTTTATACGGTTTAGGTCATGAGAATAACGGAATTGTTCACGTGATTGCCCCAGAATTAGGATTTACTCAACCTGGTATGACCATGGTCTGTGGAGATTCTCATACATCAACACATGGTGCTTTTGGTACCATTGCTTTTGGAATCGGTACCAGTCAAGTAGCGCAAGTATTTGCTAGCCAATGTTTATTGTTAGAAAAACCAAAAAGTTTGCGTGTAAATGTAAACGGAAAATTAGCAAAAGGGGTATTGCCAAAAGATGTTATTCTGTATATCATTTCTAAATTGGGAACCAATTCTGGTACTGGGTATTTTTGTGAATATGCAGGGAATGTTTTTGAGGAAATGTCTATGGAAGGCAGAATGACAGTTTGTAATATGAGTATTGAAATGGGAGCAAGAGGAGGAATGATTGCTCCAGACGAAACCACTTTTGAATATGTAAAGGGAAGAGAGTTTGCACCGAAAGGAGCTGCATTTGACCAGAAAGTTGCTGCATGGAAAACACTTCCTACAGATGCTGATGCCATTTTTGACCAAGAATATTCAATAAATGCGGAAGATATTGGTCCCATGATTACCTATGGTACCAATCCAGGAATGGGAATTAAGATTACAGAAAACATCCCAGAATTAGAGGATGCCTCGTTTGAGAAATCATTAGCATATATGAATTTCAAAAAAGGAGAATCGCTTATTAATAAGGCCATTAATTATGTTTTTATTGGAAGTTGTACCAACTCTAGAATTGAAGATTTTAGAATTGCAGCCGCTTTTGTGAAAGGAAAAAAGAAAGCTGATAATGTAAATGCTTGGTTGGTTCCAGGTTCACAGAAAGTAGCAAAGCAAATAGAAGCAGAAGGATTAAAAGCTATTTTTGAAGCTGCTGGTTTTACATTAAGGCAACCCGGATGTTCTGCCTGTTTGGCAATGAATGATGATAAAATTCCACAAGGTGAATATTGTGTTTCTACTTCAAACAGAAACTTTGAAGGGAGACAAGGGCAAGGAGCCAGAACTATTTTGGCAAGTCCATTGGTAGCTGCAGCTACCGCAATAGAAGGAAGAATTGTAGATATTACAAAACAGATAAACTAATGGAGAAATTTATACAATTAACATCGACAGCGATTCCTTTAGAAACGGAGAATGTAGATACAGATCAAATAATTCCAGCACGTTTTTTAAAAGCAACGGATAAATTAGGATTTGGAGACAATGTTTTTAGAGATTGGCGTTTCCACAAAGATGGAAGTCTTAATGAAAGTTTTCCATTAAATCAGTCTATCTATGGTGGAAGTATATTAGTGGCTGGAAACAATTTTGGTTGTGGTTCTAGCAGAGAACATGCAGCTTGGGCATTGGCAGGCTATGGTTTTAAAGTGATTGTAAGTAGTTTTTTTGCAGATATCTTTAAAGGAAATGCACTAAATAATGGTGTATTGCCTATACAAGTTTCCGAAGTATTTTTGAAAGATTTATTAGATAAAATTCAAGCAGACCCTACATTAGAAATCAATATAGACTTAGAAAATCAATCCATCTCCTATGTCAATGGAGAAGAAGCATTTGAAATAGACGCATATAAAAAAGTCTGTTTGATCAACGGATATGATGATATTGATTTTTTAATCAGTAAAAAAGATAAAATTAACGCCTTTGAGGCAACACGATAAAAGTTATGAAATTTAATATTGCAGTAATTCCTGGAGACGGGATTGGGCCAGAGGTAATCAATCAAGCAAAAAAAGCACTCAACGCAGTAGCAAACACGTTCAATCATGTTTTTATTTATAAAGAAGCGCAGATGGGAGCTTGTGCAATTGATGCAACAGGAAATCCGTTGCCAGACAATACACTAAAGATTTGTAAAGATTCAGATGCCATATTATTTGGTGCTATCGGAGATCCAAAGTATGATAATGACCCAACAGCAAAAGTAAGACCTGAGCAAGGATTATTAAAATTACGAAAAGAATTAGGATTGTTTTGTAACATAAGACCAGTAAAAGCTTACGAACAACTCATCGACAATTCTCCCTTAAAAAGAGAAATTATTTCTGGTACTGACATTTCTATCTTTAGAGAATTAACAGGCGGAATTTATTTTGGAATAAAGGAGTTAAGTGAAGACGGTACTGTTGCTTTTGATGGTTGCTCTTATTCAGTAACTGAAATTTCAAGAATTGCGCATTTCGCATTTAAATCAGCACAAAACAGGAGAAAAAAAGTAACCTTAGTTGACAAGGCAAATGTATTAGAAACATCTCGTTTGTGGAGAAAAACAGTTACAGAAATTGCTAAAGAATACAAAGATGTTACCCTAGAATTTCTATTTGTAGACAATGCTGCAATGCAAATGATTTTAAATCCCAAACAATTTGATGTCATTCTTACCGAAAACCTTTTTGGAGATATTATTTCTGACGAAGCTAGTGTTATCGGGGGGTCTATTGGGCTACTTGCATCGTCCTCTATTGGAAGTGAAAACGCACTTTTTGAGCCTATACACGGTTCATTTCCACAAGCAACAGGTAAGGATATTGCCAATCCTTTGGCGTCTATTTTATCGGCAGCCATGTTGTTAGAGCATTTAGGTTTGTATGATGAAGCAGAAGCTGTAGAAAATGCCGTTGAAAAATCCCTAGAATTATCAATTGTTACTGGAGATTTAAATCCTGAAAAATCCTTTTCGACTTCTAAAGTGGGAGATTTTATTGCAGATTACATTGAACATCCAGATGATAGTAATCATAATTTTCAAAACATTCACATGGGGCAAAGTACCATTATCTAAATCATAAAAGACAAACTCGTTACACTTCTATGAACAGAAAAACGATCCATATTATTTCAATGATTCTCATCGTAATTCTTACGACATGATCTTGAAGTGCTCTTTATAATTTTTATAAAAAACCTTCCAAATCTTCGGAAGGTTTTTTACGAAAATAATTCAAAAGTTGGGTGTCATATAAAAAACCATTTAAAGTGTTGTTTGTGAGTGTTTTAATTGGTTTATATGGGACGTGAATTTAGCTTTTTTAATTATGAATTATTCAACAATAACACAGAAACATAGTAATTTAGTCAACAAATTGAAGCATTTAATAAATGGAATTGAATAAACATAGCAAAAGATTAACACAAGATGAATCTCAGCCTGCATCACAAGCCATGTTGTATGCCGTAGGGTTGTCTGACGAAGACATGAACAAAGCGCAAGTTGGTATTGCAAGTACAGGTTATGATGGGAATCCATGTAACATGCACTTAAACAATTTGGCAGCAGAAGTAAAAGTAGAATCTAAGATTGCAGGTTTAGTTGGTTTAGGTTTTAATACGATAGGAGTTTCAGATGGTATTTCGATGGGAACATCGGGAATGAATTATTCGTTAGCCTCTAGAGATATCATTGCCGACTCTATTGAGACCGTAATGAATGCACAAAGTTATGATGGATTAATTTCTGTCGTTGGTTGTGATAAAAACATGCCAGGAGCCGTAATCGCCATGTTGCGATTGAACAGACCTTCTATTATGATGTATGGAGGAACGATCGCATCTGGAAATTATAAAGGAAAAAAACTGAATATTGTTTCTGCATTTGAAGCCTTAGGTCAAAAGGTAGCAGGAGAAATTGAAGAAGAAGAATACCGAGAAATTATAAAAAGAGCCATTCCAGGAGCTGGTGCGTGTGGAGGTATGTATACTGCAAATACAATGGCTTCTGCCATAGAGTGTATGGGGTTTGCATTGCCTTACAACTCATCAATACCTGCAGAAAACCCAAACAAACTATCAGAAGCAGAAAGAACAGCATTGGCCATTAAGAACTTATTGGTATTGGATTTAAAACCTTTAGACATTATTTCTAAGAAATCCATCGAAAATGCCATTGCAATAGTAAATGCATTGGGAGGTTCTACAAATGCAGTCTTACATTTTTTAGCAATTGCACATGCAGCAGATATCGACTTTACTTTGTCAGATTTTCAAAAAGTAAGTGATCGAACTCCATTAATTGCCGATTTAAAACCATCGGGAAAATATTTGATGGAAGATGTTCATGGTGTAGGTGGAACGCCAGCAGTCATGAAGTATTTGTTAGACAACGGATATTTACACGGTGAATGCTTAACCGTTACTGGAAAAACATTGGCTGAGAACTTAGCACATGTGGAAGCATTGACTTTTGAGGAAGACGCTCAAGATGTCATTTATCCAAAAGACAAGGCGCTTAAATCTTCAGGAAATATTCAAATATTATATGGAAACCTTGCCAACGAGGGCGCTGTGGCAAAAATTTCTGGAAATGAAGGCTTACTCTTTGAAGGAAAAGCAGTGGTGTATGATGGAGAGCAAGCTGCCAATACGGGAATATCAAAAGGAGAAGTCTCTAGAGGCGATGTGGTGGTTATTCGCTATGTAGGCCCTAAAGGTGGACCCGGAATGCCAGAAATGTTAAAACCAACTTCCTTAATTATGGGAGCCGGTTTAGGAAAATCAGTAGCATTAATTACCGATGGTCGTTTTTCTGGAGGAACCCATGGTTTTGTCGTAGGACACATCACACCGGAAGCACAGTCAGGAGGAACCATTGCTCTTCTAGAAACAGGAGATTCGATTCGAATTAGTGCAGAAAATAACACCATTAACGTGTTGCTTTCGGAAGAAGAATTAGCCGTTAGAAAAGCAAATTGGATTGCACCCGCATTAAAACATAAAAAAGGAATCTTATACAAATATGCAAAAGTAGTTGCGTCCGCTTCAAAAGGATGTATTACTGATGCTTAAAATATAATAGGTCATTTCTGTGAAAACAGAAAGCCAAAAAAAATAAACATATGGAAACTCAAACCATCAAAAATAAAGAAACAGATTCAACAGTTACCGAAAGAATTTCAGGTAGCGAAGCCATTGTTCGTAGTTTAATTGCAGAAGGAGTAAAGGTTTTGTACGGGTATCCTGGCGGCGCAATTATGCCCGTTTATGATGAATTGTATAAATACCAAGACAAAATACACCATGTGTTAACACGTCATGAGCAAGGTGCAACCCATTCAGCACAAGGATATGCAAGAATTTCAGGAGAAGTAGGTGTTGCAATTGCAACTTCTGGTCCTGGAGCCACCAATTTAATTACTGGAATTGCAGATGCGCAAATAGATTCTACTCCAATGATCTGTATCACAGGACAAGTACCTTCTCATTTATTGGGAAGTGATGCTTTTCAAGAAACAGATATTGTCGGTATTTCTTCTCCTGTGACAAAATGGAATTGCCAAGTAACTAAAGCATCTCAAATCCCAGAAGCCATCGCCAAAGCATTTTTCATCGCAAAAAGCGGAAGACCTGGGCCTGTTTTGGTTGATATTACCAAAGATGCACAGTTTGAAGAGTTTGATTTTTCTTACCAAAAATGTACGAAAGTAAGAAGTTATGTGCCTGTTCCAAAAACAGTATCAGGTACTTTGGAAGCGGCAGCAAAACTGATTAACGGAGCTAAAAAACCAATGATTATTTGGGGACAAGGCGTTGTTTTAAGTGAAGCAGAAGAAGCCTTTAAAGCCCTTGTAGAAAAATCAGGAATTCCAGCTGCATGGACCATTTTAGGTGCTTCTGCATTGCCAACTTCGCATCGTTTAAATGTGGGGATGTTGGGCATGCATGGTAATTATGCACCCAATAAGCTTACCAATGAGTGTGATGTGTTGATTGCTATAGGAATGCGTTTTGATGATCGAGTTACTGGAGATCTCACCAAATATGCGAAACAAGCAAAAGTGATTCATTTTGAAATTGATCCTTCAGAAATTGATAAAAATGTAAAAACGGATGTTGCTGTTTTAGGGGATGCGAAAGCAACTTTATCTGCAATTTTACCGCTTATAAATGAGAATACACATACAGCTTGGCATCAAGAATTTAAAGATTTATATGCCATTGAATACGAAAAAGTAATCAAAGACGATCTCTATCCAACAAAAGAAGGGTTGACAATGGGTGAAGTGATTCATCATATAAATGTGCATAGTAATGGAGACGCAGCCATTGTTACAGATGTTGGTCAACATCAAATGATCGCCTGTCGATATGCCGAATTCAATAAAACAAAAAGTAACATTACTTCGGGCGGTTTAGGAACCATGGGGTTTGGACTGCCTGCAGCTATTGGTGCTAAAATGGCCGCGCCAGAGAGAGAAGTGGTTTCCATTTCGGGAGATGGAGGTTATCAAATGACCATTCAAGAATTAGGGACTATTTTTCAGCAAAAAGCAGCGGTTAAAGTGGTGGTTCTAAATAATGATTTTTTAGGAATGGTACGTCAATGGCAGCAGTTGTTTTTTGACAAACGCTATGCTTCCACAGAAATGATCAATCCAAATTTTGTTGCCATTGCAGAAGGCTATTATTTAAAAGCAAGAAAAGTAACAAAACGAGAAGATTTAGCAGCAGCTGTAAAAGAAATGATGGAAAGCAAAGAAGCTTATTTTTTAGAAGTTTGTGTAGAAAAAGAAGGAAATGTATTTCCAATGGTTCCTTCAGGAGCAAGTGTTTCAGACATCCGTTTGTCATAAAATAATAGAACGCACATCGAAGAAATATTTTAACAAATATGAGTACAGAAAAACAATTATTTACCATTTCAGTGTATACTGAAAACAATATTGGTTTATTGAATCGAATCTCCGCAATTTTTCAGCGAAGACACATCAATATCGAGAGTTTAAATACCTCGCCTTCTGAAATAGAAGGGGTCTCTAAATTTACAATTGTGGTCAATATGACAGATGAAAACATGAAGAAGATCATTGGTCAGATAGAAAAGCAAGTAGAGGTTATTAAGGCCTATTATCACAAAGACGAAGACACTATTTATCAAGAATCGTGTATTTTTAAAATGCAATCTGATTTGCTTTTTGAAGAAAGACAAATTCAGAATATTATTAAAGATAGCAATGCAAGAATTGTTACCGTAAATAAATCCTTTTTTGTGATTGAAAAATCAGGAAGAAAAGAAGAAGTAGATTTAATTTATAAAGAATTAAAACCTTTTGGAATATTGCAATTTACGCGTTCTGGAAGAGTATCTGTATCAAAACAACCCATGGAAATTTCACAAATGCTGACAGCATTCAACTAAAAAAAGTAAACATGTCAAATTATTTTAACACATTATCATTAAGAAATCAATTAGAACAATTAGGGAAATGTAGATTTATGGATTCCTCAGAATTTGTAGATGGCGTTCAAGCATTAAAAGGAAAGAAAATTGTAATTGTTGGTTGTGGTGCACAAGGACTGAACCAGGGATTGAATATGAGAGATTCAGGTTTGGATATTTCATATACTTTACGTCAAGCTGCAATTGATCAAAAAAGAGATTCATACCTCAATGCCACCTCCAATGGTTTTACAGTGGGAACCTATGAAGAATTGATTCCTTCAGCAGATTTAGTATTGAATTTAACGCCAGACAAACAGCATACAAACGTTGTAACAACGATTATGCCGTTAATGAAGAAAAATGCTACGTTAAGCTATTCTCATGGTTTTAATATTGTAGAAGAAGGAATGCAGATTCGTAAAGACTTAACTGTAATTATGGTTGCACCAAAATGTCCAGGAAGTGAAGTTCGTGAAGAATATAAACGTGGTTTTGGAGTGCCTACATTGATAGCAGTACATCCAGAAAACGATCCAGAAAATAAAGGTTGGGCGCAAGCAAAAGCTTATGCGGTTGCAACCGGTGGAGACAGAGCAGGTGTGTTAGCATCCTCTTTCGTCGCTGAAGTAAAGTCCGATTTAATGGGAGAACAAACTATTTTATGTGGTTTGTTACAAACAGGAGCGATCTTATCTTTTGATAAAATGGTTGCTGAAGGTATTGATCCAGGATATGCTGCAAAACTCATTCAATATGGTTGGGAAACTACAACAGAAGCGTTAAAGCATGGTGGAATTACCAATATGATGGATCGTTTGTCAAACCCAGCAAAAATTGAAGCATTTCGAATTTCAGAAGAATTAAAAGAGATTATGCGTCCACTATTCAACAAGCATATGGACGATATTATTTCTGGGCATTTTTCAAAAACGATGATGGAAGATTGGGCAAACAATGACAAAAATTTATTGTCTTGGAGAGCTGCCACTGGAGAAACCGCTTTTGAAAAACAAGCCCTTACAGATCAAGAGATTTCTGAACAAGAATATTTTGACCACGGTACTTTATTAGTAGCTTTTGTGAGAGCAGGTGTAGAGTTGGCTTTTGAGGCAATGACTGCAGCGGGAATCATTGAGGAATCTGCGTATTATGAATCCTTACATGAAACACCATTAATTGCAAATACCATTGCACGTAAAAAATTATTTGAAATGAATCGAGTGATTTCTGATACTGCAGAATACGGATGTTATTTATTTGATCATGCCTGTAAGCCGTTGTTAACAGATTTTATGAAAACAGTAAAAACAAACATTATTGGGAAATCGTTTACAAATGAAAATGGTGTAGACAACCAAGAGTTAATTGCTGTGAATAGCGCAATCCGAAATCATCCAGTTGAAATCATTGGTGCACAACTGAGAGCTTCAATGACTGCAATGAAAGTAATTACATCAGAAGCATAATTAATGCAATCAAAAAACACCTATTTTCCAAGTTTAGAAAACGTAAAAGCAGCCGCTTCAAATTTAAAAGGAGTGGCTTCTATTACGCCATTGAGCCAAAATGTTCAAAATTCAAAGAAATTTGGAGCCAATATACTATTTAAAAGAGAAGATTTACAAGTCGTTCGATCATATAAAATAAGAGGTGCTTATAACAAAATGTCTTCTTTGTCAACAGCGCAAAGAGAAAAAGGAATTGTTTGTGCCAGTGCAGGAAATCATGCACAAGGTGTTGCATTATCTTGTAAGTTATTACAGATAAAAGGTACTATTTACATGCCTTCACCAACTCCGAATCAGAAGATTGAACAGGTAAAAATGTTCGGTGAAGATTTTATTGAGGTTGTAATTGAAGGAGATACTTTTGATGATGCTTATCATGCATCCATAGTTGCTTGTGAAGCAGAAGACAAAACATTCATTCATCCTTTTAATGATGAAAAGGTGATTGAAGGGCAAGCAACTGTAGGATTAGAAATCCTGCATCAAGCTTCAGTAAAAATTGATTACGTTTTTGTAGCAGTAGGAGGTGGAGGTTTGTCATCAGGCTTATCTGCAGTTTTCAAGCACTTATCACCAGAAACAAAAATAATCGGAATAGAGCCAGAAGGAGCTCCATCAATGAAGACTTCTATCACTCATAAAAAAGTGATCGCTTTAGATAAAATTGATGCTTTTATAGATGGTGCTGCTGTTAAAAGAGTCGGCGATTTGAACTTTGATATCTGTTTGCAAAACTTATCCGATATGATTACAATTCCGGAAGGAAAAGTATGTCAGACCATTTTAGATCTTTATAACAAAGACGCCATTGTTGTTGAACCAGCAGGAGCGTTAAGTATTGCTGCATTAGATAGTTATGCAGATGAAATTCGTGGAAAGAATGTTGTTTGTATTGTAAGTGGAAGCAATAATGACATTACTCGAACTGCAGAAATTAAAGAAAGAGCTTTATTGTTTGCTAATTTAAAGCATTATTTCATCATTAAGTTTCCACAAAGAGCGGGTGCATTGAAAGAATTTTTGGTCGATATTTTAGGACCTAATGATGATATTACTCATTTTGAATATACCAAAAAAACCAATAGAGAAAACGGTGCAGCTGTTGTTGGCCTGCAATTAAAGTCATCCAGTGACCTAGCTCCTTTGGTTGTAAAAATGAAAGAAAATAATTTTTATGGTGATTATCTGAACGATAAACCCGATTTATTTCAATTTTTAGTGTAAATTTAGGACTAATTTTAAATTATATTTAAGCGATGGGCACACCTGAAAAATATAAAATTACCTCACTATTACATCAAAAAAACTATTTAATAGCTGGAGAATTAAAAAAATGGACCGGTGAAACCGCTGATGTCCTTTCTACAATTTCTTCAACTCAAGATTACAAACCTACACTTTTAGGGAGTGTTCCTCAATTAGGAGAAGCACAAGCTCTAGAAGCTTTAGATGCTGCTTGTAATGCCTTTGATGAAGGAAAAGGGCTTTGGCCAACAATGAAAGTTGAAGGTAGAATTGCTGCCATGGAAAAATTTGTAGCACAAATGAAAACCAAGCGCGATGAAATTGTAAAGCTATTAATGTGGGAGATCGGGAAAACATTGCCCGATTCAGAAAAAGAATTTGATAGAACAGTCGAATACATTTACGATACGATAGAAGACTATAAGCAGATGGATCGAAATTCTGCAAAATTGGAAAAAAACTCAGGAGTTTATGCCCACGTAAGACGAGGACCTTTGGGAGTTGTTTTGTGTTTAGGACCCTATAATTATCCGTTAAATGAAACTTTTTCCCTGTTAATTCCTGCACTAATTATGGGGAATACTGTTGTTTTCAAACCTGCAAAATATGGAGTACTCCTAATAGCTCCCTTGTTGGAAGCCTTTGAAAATAGTTTTCCAAAAGGTGTTGTAAATATTATCTACGGTCGAGGAAGAACGTTGGCAACACCCATCATGAAAACGGGTAAAGTGGACGTTTTGGCTTTAATAGGAAATAGTAAATCGGCCAATGCTTTACAAGCACACCATCCTAGAAAAAATAGATTGCGACAGATATTAGGCTTGGAAGCTAACAATCCAGCCATTGTTTTAAAAGATGCCGATTTAGATTTGGCAATTAATGAATGTATTGCAGGAGCAATGTCCTTTAATGGGCAGCGTTGCACTGCTTTAAAGGTTTTATATGTTCATGAAGAAATTGTAGATGAATTTAACAAACGTTTTTCAGAGAAGGTAGATGCCTTAAAATTTGGAAACCCATGGGAAGAAGGAGTAAAATTAACTCCATTACCAGAAGTAGACAAACCTAGTTATATTCAAGAATTAATTGATGATGCATTACAGAAAGGTGCAAAAGTCATGAATAAAAAAGGAGGCGAACATTCTGAAAATTATATATTTCCAGCAGTTTTATATCCTGTAAATAAAGACATGCGTGTTTTTCACGAAGAGCAATTTGGACCGGTAACTCCAGTAGTTTCCTTTTCTGATATTAATGAACCTCTAGATGATATGGCTGCTTCAAATTATGGACAACAAGTTAGTATTTTTGGAAGTGATGCGAATACATTAGCACCATTAATTGATACTTTGGTGAATTTAGTGTGTCGTGTAAATTTGAATAGTTCTTGCCAAAGAGGTCCCGATGTATATCCCTTTACAGGAAGAAAAGATTCTGCAACAGGTACTTTAAGTGTTCATGATGCATTGCGATCCTTTTCAATTAGAACTTTCTTGGCGTCTAAAGATAGTCCTTACAACAATGCAATTTTACAAGACTTATTAGATAAGAAAGTTTCCAATTTTATAAGTACAGATTATATTTTGTAATCTTATTTACGGATAATTTCCAATACCAAATCTTTCGTCAATGGTTTCCCATTGGCGATTTTTTTTATGGCATCAAAAGTAAATATAAAATTACAACCCACTTTATAATCCGAACACCCATAGGCCGTTTTTCCTTTTAAGAGTGTCCCTTTTTTACATTTTGGACAACTGATTTTGTCCGATGCAGTTGCTGTTTTTATCGGTTGTTTTTTGGGTTCTAAAAGGAGGCTGAAATCAGTACCAAATCGAAGGAGTCCCTCCACAGTCCCAGATGTCATTTTAAAGCCTTTTAAATTGGTGGTACAGCCTTTGTCAATCAATCGGATAATTTGATTTTCAGAAACTTTCTTCCCATAGATTTCAAAAGGAATTTTTAAATCACAATTGTTTTTGTATTCCGAACAGCCAAAAGCAGTAGACCCTTTTATTAAGGTGCCTTTTTTACATTTGGGACAGGATTTTCCAACAACTTCTTTTTTCGATTTAACTGTTTTTGTTTTAATCGGTTTTGGATTTTTTATTTGATTTCCTTTTTCAATAACAGATGAAATTCGTTTTACAGATTTGTTTGCCCGAACTTCATACACCAACTCATCCACCATTTTCTTCATATTATTAATGAAGGTACCCGCATTAAATTCTCCTCGCTCAATTTCTTTTAAACGCTTTTCCCAACGCCCTGTAAGCTCTGCCGATTTTAACAATTCATTATCAATCAAATCAATTAGGTCGATCCCTGTTTGAGTTGCGATGACCAATTTCTTTTTACGTTCAATATATTTTCTTCGGAATAAAGTTTCAATAATACTTGCTCTGGTAGAAGGTCTTCCGATGCCATTTTCTTTCATTAATTCGCGCATTTTATCATCATCAACTTGCTTTCCAGCAGTTTCCATGGCGCGCAATAAACTTGCTTCTGTAAAATTACGAGGAGGTTTTGTTTCCTTTTCTAAAAAAGAAGGTTCATGAGCTCCTTTTTCTCCTTTTACAAAGGCAGGTAAATTTTTAGTTTCTTCATTCTTGTCACTCTGAGCTTGTCGAAGTGCTTTCATCTTGCTCTCTTCGGTCTCAAAGGCAACACGCCAACCTTTGGTTAAAATTTCTTTACCAGTGGTTTTAAAGGGAACTTCTGCAGCTTTTCCAATTACTGAAGTGTTTGAAACCTCAGAATCTGGATAAAAGACTCCGATAAATCTTCGGGTAATGATGTCGTATACTTGTTGTTGATTGTATTGCAAATTTCCTTGAATTCCTGTCGGAATAATGGCGTGGTGATCGGTTACTTTTTTATCATCAAAAACCCGTTTTGATTTTGGTATTTTGGTAGCTAAAAGCGGTTGTGTTAATGCACTGTAATTGGTTAATTTAGATAAGATACCTGCAACTTTTGGGTAAACATCATTCGGTAAAAATGTAGTATCCACTCTGGGGTAGGTTACTACTTTCATTTCGTATAACTTCTGCACCATTTTTAAGGTTTCATCTGCAGAAAAACCAAATTTATTATTGCAATACACTTGCAAACCGGTTAAATCAAATAGTTTTGGGGCGTATTCTTTTCCTTTCTTTTTGGTAACAGTAACAATTTCGAAATCGGAAGCGGTTACTTTATTGGCTAAAACCTGTCCATCTTCTTGTTTTAGAAAACGACCGTCTTCATAATTAAAAAGTGTATTTCTATAAGTGGTTTGCAATTCCCAATACGGTTGCGGTTTAAAATATTGAATTTCTTTAAAACGATTGACCAGCATTGCAAGGGTAGGGGTTTGTACCCTTCCTACGGATAAAACTTGTTTGTAGCCGCCATATTTTACGGTGTATAATCGGGTTGCATTTAAGCCCAATAACCAATCTCCAATGGCGCGTGAAAATCCTGCATAGTATAAATTGTCGTATTGTTCCGCAGGTTTTAAGTTTTTAAACCCTTCTTTAATAGCTTCTTCGGTCAATGAAGAAATCCACAAACGTTGTACTTCTCCTTTATACCCTGCTTGGTTAATCACCCAACGTTGAATGAGTTCTCCTTCAGTTCCTGCATCCCCACAATTGATCACAACTGCTGCTTTGTCAAACAAAGACTTTACAATATTGAATTGTTTTTTGATACCATCATTGCTGGTAACTTTCGTGTCAAATCGCTCTGGCAACATGGGTAAGTTGTTCAAGTCCCAACTTTTCCAATGCGGTTTGTAGTCTTTCGGTTCTAAAAGTGTACACAAATGCCCAAAGGTATAAGTTACTGCATAGCCATTGCCTTCATAGTAGCCATCACGTTTTGTGTTGGCACCTAGTATGTTAGCGATTTCTCTGGCGACACTTGGCTTTTCGGCAATACAGACTTTCAATAGTGATGGGGTTTAGGAATTCGAAAATAGTGAAATAATTGGGAATATTATTGATAATTTCAAGTACAATTTGACCTGTTTTTAGATCTATAATTGATTTGATATATTGATTACAAGAAAATACTTTGGCTTTTAAAATTGAATTATTACTAAATCACTTTTTCGAAAGCTAGTCTTTTTGCACCATAATTGGTGTAGATAATCCCACAATATTGATATCCTATTTTTTTAATGAGTGCTTGCATACCAAGATTTTCTTCGTGGGTGTCAATTTTTAAGCTTTCAATGTTTTTACTTTTTAATTGTTGATGAAATTCATCAAATAGTAGTGTTGCTAAACCCTGTTTTCGGTATTCTTTTTTTATGGCCATTCGGTGCATAACCCCGTAGTTTTTTGATTCGTCAACTTTCCATGTACCTTCTTCAATTATTTGATAGGTGGGTTCTTTGTTGGTTGTAAACATTGAAGTTGCGATTACTTGATTTTCTTCACTAAGCACCACGTAACTTTCTCCTTTTAAAATATCCTGTTCAACTTGTGCTGCATTTGGATATCCATTTTGCCATTGATCAATTTTAAGTGATGCTAAAAGTTCTTTGGCATCCTTAATAATTGTCATTATTTCAGGAATATTTTCAAGGGTAGAAAGCTTAATTTTCATGAAAGTAAAGATTAAATCATTTTAAAATCCAACATCAATTCTCCATTAATTGTTTCATTGTATTTGCGCGCATAATTACTTACTATACCTAAAACTTTCATGGTATGCTGTTGTTTTTCTTTGAGGTATAAATGTATAAAAAATCCACTAAAAAAGAGAAGTGTTCCTTCAATTTAAAAGTGGATAAAATTTCCTTGTATTGTTCTTTTTCTAAGACAATTCTAACATTTCTTGATTGTTTAAAATGTCTTCGATGGTTTGTCTTTTTCTGATTAAATAATCTTTTCCTTGATGTATCATTACTTCAGCAGGCAAATAGCGAGAGTTGTAGTTGGATGCCATAGAGAAACAATAGGCACCGGCATTATGGAAGCATAAGATATCTTCTTCAGAGATTTCTGCAATGCGCCTGTTAGACCCAAAGGTATCGGTTTCACAAATGTACCCTACAACAGAGTAATACCGATCTCTTCCTTCTGGATTTGAAATGTTGGTAATATGATGATAGG